>SAMEA104404106__coassemble_261_pt1 | contig 59913 bp, 48 predicted proteins | sample SAMEA104404106__metabat2_high_PE_001 | metagenome-assembled genome bin SAMEA104404106 (sample SAMEA104404106) | Balaenoptera acutorostrata
CAAAGCAGCTTCACTCTTTTCCCAGATTGCAAGATCACCAATATATTTTTCTTCAGGTCTTGTAGATAATTCAATATCATAAGGTAATCCTAAGATACCATAAACTCTATCAATGAAAGCAATCAAACGAACAACTTCACTTTCAATTTGATCTGGAGTCATAAAGATATGTGCATCATCTTGAGTAAAAGTACGAACTCTAAATAAACCATTTAAAGCACCACTTGCTTCATGTCTATGAACTTGTCCTAATTCACCCATACGTAATGGTAAATCTTTATAAGAATGTAAACCATTTTTATAAACCAACATACTTCCAGGACAGTTCATTGGTTTAATAGCAAATTCACGATCATCAACCATTGATGTATACATATTTTCTTTATAGTTAAACCAGTGTCCAGATGTTTCCCATAATTCTTTAGACATCATGATTGGAGTTTTTACGAATTCATATCCTTCTTTTGTATGTTCGTCATACCAATATTGTTCCAAAGCATTTCTTAATAACATACCATGAGGTAAGAAGAAAGGCATACCTGGAGCATATTCACTCATCATAAATAAATCTAATTCTTTTCCTAATTTTTTATGATCTCTTTTCTTAGCTTCTTCTAAGAAATCTAAATGTTCTTGTAATTCTTCAGGTGTTTCAAAACATACACCATAAATTCTTTGTAATACTTTATTATTTTTATCACCTTTCCAGTAAGCACCAGAATGTTTTAAAAGTTTAAAGTTTTTACATTTTTTTACTGTATCCACATGAGGACCACGACATAAATCAACGAAATCACCTTGACGGTAACAAGTGATATTTCCATCTTCTAATCCACCAATTAAATCAATTTTATAAGGATCATCTTTGAACATTTCTAAAGCTTCGTCTTTAGAAATTTCTTCTCTCACAATACGTTTACCATCTTTACAGATTTTCTTCATTTCTTTTTCAATTTTAGGAATATCTTCATCTTTAATCACATATTCCCCTAAATCAATATCATAATAGAACCCTTCACTGACAACAGGACCTACCCAGAATTTCGCATTTGGATATAAATGTTTTACAGCTTGTGCCATAACATGAGCACATGAATGGTTCAAAGTATTTAATTCTACTTCATTTTTAAAATCTCTCATAGTCTTCTCCTCCTTATTCCTATAAAAAAAGAGATTTCATCCAAAGGACGAAATCTCGTGGTACCACCTTTATTCATTATCAATAGATAACCTCAAAACTTTAACGCAGTTAACGACAATCTCTTTCGAGCGTAGCTATTAGGGAGTACTCTTATGATTATTGAGAAACTTTCACCAACCGTTTCCTCTCTAAACAACACTGTCATAAAAACATATCCTAAATCATTGCTTATGCAATTATTTTACAACAAACTCTCATTTTGTCAAGACAAATCACACAACAAAAAAAAGAACAAAATCATATGATTTTGTTCTTAAAGAGAATATTAATTATGATATATTATTCAACAGTAACTAATTGTAAATAGTTAGTTGTACCTTTAACACCTGGAGTACCACCAGTTACTAAGATTTTAGAACCAGCTTGAATTCCATTTTCTTTAGCGATAACTTGAGCTAAGTTTAATAAACCTTCAGTTGTAGTCATTGATTTACAAGTTACAGGTTTAACACCCCAGTTAATAGCTAATTTTTTAGTTGTTTCTTCATTTGGTGTAGCAGCAATGATTGGACATTCTGGTCTATATCTTGACATTTTTCTAGCTGTGAATCCTGATTCAGTGAATGCGATAATTGCAGCAACGTTGAATTTGTTAGCAATTTCAGCAACTGACATACAGATAGCTTCTGAAGAATCATCAGTAGCAGTTCTTACAGCTTTTCTATGTAATGAAGCATAATCTAATGTAGATTCAGTTTTTAAAGCAATTTTGTTCATAGTCATAACTGCTTCTTCAGGATATTTACCTTGTGCAGATTCACCAGATAACATGATTGCATCAGTACCATCATAAATAGCGTTAGCAACGTCACTTACTTCAGCACGAGTTGGTCTTGGGTTTTCTTGCATAGATTCTAACATTTGAGTTGCAGTGATAACGATTTTACCAGCAGCTTTACATTTTTTGATTAATTGTTTTTGAATTAATGGTACATCTTCAGCAGGAACTTCAACACCTAAGTCTCCACGAGCTACCATGATACCATCAGCAACTTGGATAATTCCATCCATGTTTTCAACACCTTCGCTATTTTCGATTTTAGCGATAACTTGGATTTCAGGTTTTCCGTTTTCAGCTAATACTTTTTTAACATCTAAAACGTCTTGAGGACGACGTACGAATGAAGCAGCAATAAAGTTAACATCTTGAGTACATCCAAATTCGATATCAGCTCTATCTTTTTCAGATAAGTAATCAAATCCTAATTTAATTCCTGGAACGTTAATTCCACGTTTGTTTTTGACTTTACCATCGTTAGCACATACACAAACGATATCAGTTCCATCAACATGATCAACTAATAATTCAACTTGACCATCGTTAACTAAAATGAATCCACCAGGTTTTACATCTTTATATAAATCTTTATAAGTGATTGTAAAACGATCAGAAGTTCCTTCGATGTCTTCAACACAGATTGTTGAAACTTGACCTTTTTTAAAGTTAGCAACACCGTTTTCGAAATCTCCTGTACGAATTTCAGGACCTTTTGTATCTAATAAAATAGCACAATGAGTTCCTAATTCAGCGTTAACGTCACGCATAGTTTGCATTTTTCCACCATGTTCTTCGAAATCTCCATGAGAGAAGTTACAACGCATAACATTCATACCAGCTAATACTAATTTTTTTAACATTTTAGGATCTTGAGATGCAGGTCCAATTGTACAAACAATTTTAGTTTTTTTCATTTTTTCTATCATTCTAATTTTCTCCTATATATCGTTTCTATTTATATTAACGAAGTTTTAAAACATCTTCGTAAATACCAGTGTTAATTTTTCTCTTATGTCCTAGGACTTCTTCAATAGGTAAACCAACGATTTCACCTTTGACATCACTAATACATAAACCACCTTTTCCTTCTTCAAGAAGTTCAACAGCTTTAATACCCATACGGCTTGCTAAAACACGATCTCTTGCGCTAGGACGTCCACCTCTTTGCATATGTCCTAAAACATTGGCACGAGTTTCAAATCCTGTAGCAGCTTCAACACGTTTTGCTAATTCATGAACATCTGTAATATGTTCAGTAATAACAACAAGAGCATGTTTTTTGTCAGTAGCTTTTGATTCTTTTAAAGTTTTAATCACTTCTTCTTCATTGAATCCAATTTCACTAGTAACGATCATTTCAGCACCACAAGCCAAACCAGCATGTACTGCTAAATCTCCACATCTTCTTCCCATAACTTCAAGGATTGTACATCTTTGATGAGAACTTGATGTATCTCTTAATCGATCAAGAGCATCTACAATTGTATTTAATGCAGTATCAAAACCAATTGTAAAGTCTGTATCTGGAATATCATTATCAATTGTACCAGGAATAGCGATACAGTTAATACCCATTTCAGTAAGTCTTAATGCACCATGAAAGCTTCCGTCTCCTCCGATAACAACTAAAGCTTCCATTCCAACTTCTTTCATTTTCTTAATAGCTTCTTCTCTGATTTCTGGTTGAGCAAATTCAGGGAAACGTGCAGATTTTAAGAATGTACCACCAATATTGATAATATTACGAGTACTATGAGAATCAAATTCAATAAATTCTCCATCGTGTAAACCTTTAAATCCTAATCTCACGCCATAAACTTTAATTCCTCTATTTAAACAAGTTCTTGTAACTGCACGAATTGCAGCGTTCATCCCAGGGGCATCCCCACCAGAAGTAAGAACTCCAATACATTTTACCATAACCATTCTCCTCTCGTTTTATAGCACTATGATTTTATCATAAAATATTGTTATATTCTACACTTTTTTTATCATTCTATATCTTACTTTGACTATCGTCAAGCATTATTTCAATGCTTAACGCTTTCAATTTAGAAATAAGTGTATTTGCTCGAATTTCATCACCTTTTTTGATTGTATAAACTTTTTTCAAATCTTTATAATCGTACATACTAGTAAAAAATGTAGGTAAATGATTTAACAATCGATAAGAAACAATGGACAATAAAATCTCATCTCTTGACCATGTTGTTACATTTTCTTCACCAATACCATCCAATAATAAATAATCTACTTTCATTAATTTTTCCATTGCATAATCACTAGATCCCGTTGAAAAACTTGCTTTCAAATCCAATAAATATGTTGGAAAATGAACAAAACCAATTTCCTTTCCTCTTTTAGCTAACGCATTCATGAGTGCAGCCAACAATGTTGTTTTTCCACAACCCATGGCACCATGTAAGAAAAAACCTTGATCTGTAGGATTTTTAACATAATTTAACAATTGAATCAAAGTCTTTTGACCATTGGCTGTTAAACCTGTTTTCCCTTGAACAATATTCAATGTTGATAAATCTGTCAACAAGATATCTTCATTCATATTGGTAATCACAAACTTCTCTAATAAATCACGTCTTTCTTCTAATGACTTTCCATAAGCACAGCATTCCATTTCCAAATCAATACGACCATCACGATAAACAAGATTCTTTTTCATACCAGGAGTATCTTTACGACAGCTAGCTAGAGAAGGACAACCTTCACATAAATGATAATCATCATTATAATCTAGGAATTCAACCCAGTTATCTTCCATGATCGAAGCATCCAAATGATTGTTTTTTAAAAAGTCTTGAATATGCTTTTCTTTAGAAAGTGCATAAATACTCTTCGTTTTCATATCACGAATATTTTGATTTTTCACAACATCTGTAACCTTAATCATAATTTACCCTCCTGCAATTCTTTTAAAAGTTCATCCAATTGAGAAGATGTTTCCACAATTGGTTCTGCCTTTTGAACTTTGACTTCTACTTCTTCTTGTTCATCTTTTTCTTTACCTGTTAATTCATAATAAGCATCCATGGCTGTATCAATATGTTTTCTTGTCCATGAAGCTGCAATAGATTCAATATAATTCTTAGACAAACGATTATCATTTTTCCCTAAAACATATTCAATCAGCACATTGACAACAGCTGGTTTTAAACCAAGCTGTACCATCAATGTTTCCACAATTTTTAAATCATTATAAATAGGTTCCTTCCCACCTTGTTTGGCTTTCAATAATTCATAAGGTGTAATAGAATCCAAATATTTCATATGTAAAGCCAGTGGAGATGTTTCTCCATTTGTTGTCTTATAAGCCAAAGGTTGTTTATGATGAATTTCTTGAAGTTCACTCACTTGATCCATTTCAAAATAACCTTTTAATTTTTGCTTCAACAACGCGCGATCTAATCCTGTTGATTTCATCGCTTCCTTAATCATACTTGCATACGTTCTTGCATCAATAGAATAGACAATACCAAGTTGACTGATAAAAGTATAATCATCATCTGTCAACAATTGTCTATTGACTTGATAATCCGATAAACTATTTTTTAACATTTCTAAATCATATTCAACATGAATATCATTGTCTTTCTTTTCTTTTAAAGACAATTCCAAATGATGTCCATTTTCACATTGATGATAAGTCACAGAGAAAACATCTTGGAACAACGCTGTCACTTCTTCAAATCCATCTAAAGATGTCAAAGTAGGTTCAAAATATTTCATTGTCAAATAATAATCATCTTTTGACAATGAATCTTGTAACAATGACACCAAAATTTGATTATGAAAAAACTTTTGAAGAGAATAAGGATTTTGAAGTTGAAAAACATAATACGTTAAATGATCATGATGTTTCACATAGGTCTTCAAAAGACCAATAGCCTCCAATGTTTTTAAATCTTTTTCTATATCCAAAAGACTGATGGACAAAAAAGAAACCAAACGTGAAAGTGGAGCAGGCTTTAAATATGAAGCCATTCTTTTCGATTCTGTATTCATCGTCATATACAATTGTAAAGCACGACTTTTGATAATAGGTTGATATAAATAATATAAAATATCAAGACTCGTCTCATCATTAGGATATAACAATTCCACACGATACACATCACTCATGTACAACTTCATAGCATACCTCCTTTAACACATTGTCAATATTTTTATATAATTCATGTAAATCACATGAATTATCAAGAATATAATCCGCTTTTTTTCTTTTTTCTTCACTACTCATTTGTTGTTGAATCAAATGAAGAGCTGCCTGCTTTTCAATATGATTTCTTTCCATCAAACGTTCTATTTGTTTTTCAAGTGGCAAATCAACAACGATGACAGAGTCACATAATGCATCAAGACCTGCTTCATAAAGCAAAGGAACATCTAGAAAGATGTATTGTTCTTGAGAGGCTTGTATTTCTTCTTTGATTTTTTGACAAACATAGGGATGAATAATATCTTCTAGTTGTTTTTTCTTCAAAGGATCAGAGAAGACCAATTGACCCAATTGTTGACGATCAATCCCACCATCTTCTTTAACACAACCAAATCTTTCAACAACCTTATTATAACACTCTTTTCCAATATCTAAAGCATGACGAGAAATTTCATCAGCATCCACAACCTCAAAACCATGTTCTCTAAGATAACGTGTGACTGTACTTTTACCAACAGCAATCGATCCTGTTAAACCAATGACCTTAATCATGGGATAACTCCTTGATTCTTTCTATCAAAGCAATACAATCCAAAGAATCTTGATGAGACATTCTTTCACTTTCATAACGAATATATCCTACACAATGATGCACTTCTTTGATTTCGCCATAAAAATCATCATGTTCATAAGGTATAGAAGCACTAAAAGATTCTTCTTCATCAAATTTTACAGTTGCTTCAATAGGACGGTAGAAAGGTGTTGTATAAACTTCACCCAAAGTCCCATAAATAACCATCGTTTTTTCTTTTTCACGATCAATACCCATTTCTAATAAAGCTGTTTGTCCTGATTCAAAAGTCAGTTCAACACTATCATAAACATCAACACCATATTTTCTTTCACAATGGACTTGTACATCCACAATAGGAGAATGAATCAAATCCAATACCCAAGAGATATTATAGATTCCAACATCATACAATGCTCCACCCTGAATAGGATCAAACAAATAACTTTCAGAATCATAATCAATATCATAACAAAATGACGTTTCAATTCTTTGAATCTCACCAATTGTTCCTCTTTCACAAACACTTTTGATTTCTTGACTCATAGGAACAAAACGAGATTTCATAGCTTCCATAAAAAAAGCATGATTTTCTCTAGACAAGTCACAAAGTTCTTTGGTTTGTGCATAAGTCAATGTCGCTGGTTTTTCACATAAAACCACTTTATTACATAAAAGAGCTTTCTTTGCCCATTCAAAATGATCAGCATGTCTTAATGCAATATATACAGCATCAATATCTTCATCATCAATGATTTCATCATAAGATCCATATATTTTGACATTTGGATAGTCTTCAATAGACCCTTTTTGATAAGCCGTCTTTGATGCCACTGCACACAAACGTCCTTCATCACTATATGATAAACTTTTTGCAAATCTTTTGGCAATTCTACCATAACCAATAATTCCCCAAGATAACATTTTCTAATACCTCCTCTTTTGACAATGAGGACAAAAATAAGTTCCTCTTTGATTCACCATTATTTTTTTCAAAGGTCCATGACAAACAGGACATTCCTTTTGACCATGAACTTTCAGTTCAATTTGAAACAGACCATGTATACCATTTGAATCAAAAGAATGAATGGTTGTTCCACCCATTTGAATCGCATGATTCAAAATAGAGATTGCTGTTAAACGCAATTCATGCACACGTTGTTTTGATAAACGTGATGACCTAGTACGTGGATCAATTTTCATTGCAAAACAGATTTCATTGGCATAAATATTTCCAATGCCACACATCAATGATTGATCAAGCAATGCTGATTTAATAGGTAAAGACATATGATGCAAACGAGCATACAATTCTTCATCCGTGATATCAAAAGGTTCTTTCCCTAATTGATTCAATGGTTTTTGTTGTCTGTATAAATCGTGGGACACAAGTTGCATTCTTCCAAATTTACGTGTATCCATATACCATAAATCACAATCATTCAAATGAAAAACAACATGTGTATGTTTTGTGATTGGTGTTCCTGGTTCTACAATATGATACTTCCCTTCCATACGCAAATGAGAAACAAAAGCATCATCATCAAGAATAAACACCAAATATTTTCCATAACGATCAATATCATGAATGGTTTGCCCTACCAAACCATTCACAAATTCATTCACATCCCCTTCAATAATACGAGGATAATAAACATCAATCGCTTCTATTCTTTTTTCTAAGACAAATTGTTGTAAAGTACGTCTTACAGTTTCCACTTCTGGTAATTCAGGCATACCATCACCTACTTTAAATCATACCAATTGGTTGCATATCCACCTTCCACTTTTAAAGGGACATCCAATTGGAAAGCATTTTCCATAGCGTCATGAACAAGTTGAAGCATCTCATCTTTTTCTTCTTTCACAACATCAAAGATCAATTCATCGTGCACTTGTAAAATCATCTTTGATTTCATATGTTTTTCTTCCATTTTTTCATGAACACGAATCATAGCCAATTTCAAAATATCAGCACCACTTCCTTGAATAGGAGAATTCATTGCAAATCTCTTAGCTTGTTCTCTCACCATAAAGTTTTTATCATTAATTGTAGGAATATAACGTTTACGATTCAATACCGTAGACACATATCCTGTTTGACGGCAATCTTCTACAACACCATCCATATACTCTCTAATTTCTGGATATTCTTCAAAATAACGACGAATAAATTCTTTGGCTTCATTTAAGCTTACACCAATTTGTTTAGATAATCTGAATTCACCCATACCATAAATAATACCAAAGTTAACAGCTTTTGCTTGTCTTCTCATTTGACTTGTCACGTCTTCATCTTTCACTTTGAAGACCAAAGCTGCTGTATGTGTATGAATATCTTTATCCTGTTGGAAAGCTTGAATTAAAGATTTGACTTTTGCCATATGGGCAAGAATGCGAAGTTCAATTTGAGAATAGTCAAAAGTAATCAAATAATCAAATTGAGGTACAAAAGCTTTACGAATAAGTTTTCCTTCTTCTTGTTTGACAGGAATATTTTGAAGATTAGGATCAATAGAAGACAAACGTCCTGTTTGTGTTAATGCTTGATTGTATATTGTATGAATTTTTCCATCAGCAAAGATTTGATCTTGTAATCCTTTTACATATGTTGATGATAATTTTGTTAACATACGATATTGTTGAATTAAAGGAACAATAGGATGTAAATCTTCAATCTTTTCTAAGATCTCTTGAGATGTTGAATATCCTGTTTTTGTCTTTTTCCCATTTGGTAAAGCTAATTTTGTAAATAAGATTTCTCCTAGTTGTTTTGGTGAAGAAATATTAAATTCTTCTCCTGCAAGTGTATAAACATCTTCTTCAATATGTTTGATTTGTTCATCAAAAGTCTTTTCTAATTCTTTTAAAACATTGACATCCACCTTGGCACCCACATATTCCATATCAGCCAATATATAAGTCACAGGAAGTTCAATATTTTGATACAAATCAAATTGTTCTTCTTCTTTTAATTTCTTAATCACTTCATCTTTTAATTGGAAAATAGCTTGTGCTTTAGACACTGTATGTTTAGCCAAAACTTCTATTTCTGGAATATGTTTCTTTGTTAATTTTCCAAAAACTTCTTCATCATAACGAAGTGAAGTATAACCATAATAATCACAAATATATTTCATTTCATCTTTTAAACTTGGATTTAAAATATAAGAAGCCAATTGTAAATCAAAGTCCATACCATTGATTTCAATACCATTCCATTTGGCAGATAAGATTTGTGATTTTACATTATAACTGTATTTATGATAATGTTCATCTTTTAAATAATTTAAGAATCCTTCATCTTTTAAAGCATCTTCATAAGAAATAAAATATGCTTGTTCTTGATTATAAACACCATAACCAAGCAAGATAGATTTATGATAATTTTGATCATAAATTGCACCCATAATTGCACTATCTTGAGTAATAGGAGGCATTTGAGACACAATTTCAAATGATAATTCTTCATCTTTTTCATGATCTTGAGATTCTAAAGAAATTCTTTTTAATAAAGAATTCATATCATATTTTTGATAGAAAGCTTTTAATTTTTCAAAATCATAACCTTCATATTCACTTTGAGCAAGATCAATATCTAAAGGAATATCCCTAAGAATAGTCGCAATCATCTTTGATTGTAATCCAAGATCAATACCATCACGAATCTTTTCTCCCATCTTTCCTTTAATCTCATTCATATTTTCTTTTAAGTTTTCCACTGTTCCATATTGGTGTAATAATTTTAATGCTGTTTTTTCTCCCACACCTTTAATACCAGGAATATTATCAGCACTGTCACCCATAAGACCTAAGAAATCACGAATTTGATCTGGTTCTAAACCATATTTTTCTTGTAAAGTTGCTGGGGTATAGATATCTAATTGTGTAACACCTTTAACTGTACGATAAACAGTGACTTGGTCAGAAACCAATTGGAAAGCATCTTTATCTCCTGTAAAAACAGAGACTTTTAATCCTTTTTGTTCACCAATGGTTGCTAGTGTCCCAATAATATCATCACCTTCATATCCTTCTAATTCATAATAAGGAATACGATAAGCATCTAAGAATTCTCTTACCATCGCAAATTGACATTTCAATTCTTGAGGTGTTTCTTTTCTGGTTGCTTTATATTCATCTAATAAATCATTTCTAAATGTTTTTTTACCATAGTCAAATGCAACAACAACATATTCTGCATTTCTTTCTAAAATCTTTTGTAACATATTGGCAAACCCAAAGACAGCATTCGTAGGAATACCATCTTTATTCACCATTAAATTTCCCATTGCTGCTGTCGCAAAATAAGCTTTAAACAACAATGAATTTCCATCAATTAATACTAACTCTTTCATATTTATTCAACAATTTTTGCTTTATCTACTACAAAAGACAAGTCACCATTTTTCATATTGACTTTTCCTTGTAATAAACAAACATTTCCTTTCTTCAACATCATTCCTATAGATTTATAACGTGAGGCAAAAACCACACCATCAATATGTCCTGTTTCATCAATTCCTTCAACAAAACACATTTCTTCACCTTTCTTATCCACAATATTCTTCACTCTTTGAATACTGACAATGACATTGACAAGATGTCCAACATATTCAGGCAACTCTGAAATATTCACATAAGACACTTGAACTTTCTTCTTTAATAATTCTATAGGATGCATCGATAAATACACACCCAACATTTCTTTTTCTTTATTTAATTTATCCAATTGTTGATCACGATAAATCGTTAATACAGGTTTTTCATCAATACCCAAACTATTCTTTAAATTACCATAATCAACAATTGTATCCAAATTATGTAAAATCGTTTGACGACTCATTCCAAACTCATCAAATGCACCAGCACATACCAGTGATTCAATCATCTTACGAGACAATTTCGAATGATCCATACGACTCATAAAATCAAACATATCATCAAACAAACCCTTTTCTCTTTCATCCACGATGGCCTTATATCCTGCATATCCCACATTCTTAATAGCCAAAAGCGAATAACGGATATGACCATTTTCAACCACAAAGCGATCAAAAGAATAATTCACCGAAGGTGGTAAAATATCCACATGATGAGATTTACATTCTTGAATACAGTGAATCTTTGTCGATTCACTCGACATTTCATTAGATAAGATAGAAGCAAAGAAATACAAAGGATAATGTGCTTTTAAATACGCCAACTGATAAGCCACACAACTATAAGCCACACTATGTGATTTATTAAATCCATAACCTGCAAACTTTTCAATCAAATCAAAGATTTCATTGGCTTTTTCAGGGCTAAATCCTTTTTTCACACTTCCTTGCATAAACTCTTCTTTCATTGATTGCATCAATGATGTCTGCTTTTTTGAGATTGCCTTTCTTAATAAATCAGCTTTACCCAAACTAAAACCAGCCATCACCTGAGCCACTTGCATGATTTGTTCTTGATAAATCATAATTCCATATGTTGATTTTAAAATAGGTTCCAATTCTTTTAAAGGATAAACAATCTTTTCATGACTTTGTCTTCTTTTTAAATACAAAGGAATATTTTCCATAGGTCCAGGTCTAAACAATGCATTGGCAGCCACAATATCTTCAAATTGATGAGGTTTCATTTGACGTAATAAATTTCTCATCCCTTGAGATTCCAATTGGAAGACTCCATAAGTTCTCGCATGACCAATCATATCAAAAGTCTCTTGATCATCCATAGGAATTTGACTTAAAACAATCTTCTCTCCTGTGTCTTTTTCAATATCTTTACAAATATGATCAATCATTGTTAAATTCTTTAGACCCAAGAAGTCCATTTTTAATAAACCTACATCTTCAATATAATCTTTAGAATATTGTGACATCATCACACCTGTTGGACTGTAAACCAAAGGTACAATATCCCATAAAGGTTGATCCGATAAAATCACTCCAGCAGCATGTGTAGAAATATTACGAGGTAAGTATTCTATCACAGATGTTGCACCGATGATTTTCTTTAATAAAATATCTTGATTAATCATGGATTGGAATTGTGCAGAATTTTGATACATTTCTGTAATGGATTTTTTATTTTTTGGTCCTGTTGGAACCAATTTGGCAATATATTCCAATCTTGCAAGTGGGATTTTCATGACTTTTCCCATATCTTTAATCGCAACACGAGGTCCATAAGTATTGAAAGTCACGATTTGAGCGACATGATCAGTTCCATATTTTTCAACAACATAATTTACAACTTCATCACGGCGGTCATCTTGAAAATCGATATCAATATCGGGCATGGATACACGTTCTGGATTTAAGAATCTTTCAAATAACAAATCATATTGAATAGGATCAATATTGGTAATACCTAAACAATAAGCCACCAAACTTCCAGCAGCACTCCCTCTTCCAGGCCCCACTTGAATGCCTTGAATTTTGGCATAACGCACATAATCCCAAACAATTAAGAAATAATCATCAAAGCCCATTTGATGAATAACTTTTAATTCATATTGTAATCTTTCAATATATTTTTGAGGAATGGACATTCCTTTAAAACGTTTCTTCAATCCCACTTTACAAAGACTGATCAAATAAGAATCAGCACTTCCTCCTTTAGGAACTGGAAAACGTGGTAAATGCATATGATGTAATGGAATTGTAGCCATACATCCTTCACAAACACGACGTGTTTGTTCAATAATATCTGGTTCAAACAATTCACACATTTGTTCTTCTGTTTTTAAATATTTCTCATTAGTGATAGGAACATATTGTGCATCCAATGTTTGTCCATCAAAAGAAGCTTGCATTAAATCCACAGCCAAAGCATCACTCTTTTTCAAATAACATACTTCATTCCCACAAACAACAGGAATCTTCATATATCTTGCGAGTGAAAGCAAACGTTCATTATGAACTTTTTGTAATTGTAAACCATGATTCTTCACCATAATACAATAAAAACGACCAAAAGCCTCTTTAAACATACGCATAAAACGCAAAGCTTCTTCTTCCATTTCTTTTGCAACTAGTCTTTCAATCAACCCTCCATTGCATCCAGAAATAACATAAAGATGATCTTTATATTTTAACAATTCTTCAAAAGCAATACATTTATTTTCATGCAAATGAATAAAACTACATATCTTCACAAGATCAAAATAACCTTGATCATCTCGTGCATATAATAAAAACGGATAGATTTCATTTTCAATCATGACACTGGCTTCAAGTCCAAAAATAGGACGAATGCCATGTTTCAAACATTGATCACTAAATTCCATCATTCCAAACATATTATTTTTATCCGTAAGAGCAAGAGCGTCAATATGTTTATCAACTGCATCTTGTATCAAATCATGAATAAGAACTGTACTTTTTTGAAAACTATAAGCACTTAAGACTTGTAAATGTCCAAACATACGACAACCTCCCTTATATAGGCATTATACCAAAAATCACTCCTATAAGATATAAAAAAGAATGCCAATCTTATTGACATTCTTTTAATGCTTGCGCTAATTGATCAGGACATGATGTTTTTTTTAAACCACAACGAATTCCTTCTAATTTTGAAATGACTTCTTCTACATCCATACCTTCAACTAATTTTGCAATACCTTGTGTATTTCCAGGGCATCCTCCAACAAAAATCACTTTTTTGATTTTTCCATCTTCAACATCAAATTTAATTTGTTTAGAACATACGCCTTGTGTTTTATATGTTTGCATTTCCTATTCCTCCAACATTTATTCTACCATACTTATATTTTCACCCAGTATCAAACCTGAACTCATTTTGACTTGACCATCTTCAAAAATCCAAATTGCTTCTACATTATCTAAAGATTCAATCTTTTCTTTACCTTGTGCATAAGGCATTAAAAACAATGCAGAACTTAAATAATCAGCCAATCCACTATCCTCACATACAACAGTGACGCTACTTGCAAATTGTGCAGGATAAAAAGTCTCAGGATCAATTAAATGGTGAAATTTGTGACCATGACGATCTTCATAATATCTTTGATAATTTCCACTTGTCACAACGGACTCTCCCTTAACAATCAATGACGCTATATTGTTGTTATGGAAGGGAGATTGAATACCGACACAAAAATAATCATGGCAAGCATCCAAATCAAAGTTTCCTTCTTTTCTTATTTTTCTTCGACCATGACTGACAACATTTCCTCCTCCACTCAAAAGAAAGTTATCAACATCATGAGATATCAATTCATCTTTTAGACATTCCATGGCATATCCTTTGGCCACCGCCCCAACATCCAAAAGCATTTTTGGATCTTTTAAAAACACAGTTTGTGCTTGCTTATCTACAACAATATTTTCAATAGATGTATGCTGACCTGCTTGCAATAACTCACTTTTTAAAGGTGCTTTTCCAATACCATTATGATTGTCAGCCTCTTGACGGTAACGATGCCATATATCTGTGACAGCACCCAAGCCAATATTCACACGATTTGATAATGTATGATAACGTTCCATACTTTGTTCAATCACGTCGAGTAATGCTTGATCAACATGAACAGGTTCTATTCCTGCATGATCATTGATTGTTTTGACATTGTTCATTCCTTTGGCCAAATGGAAACGATCGAATAAAGAATCATAATAATGTAATCTTTCTTCAATATATGTACATTGACCTAGAAATTCCTCTTCGCTTTGTGCATAACTCATATATTGTGTCACTGTATCAAAAGGGCCTACAAAACTTTGGCTATACAATTGTATATCTTCTTTTTGACATCCAAATAAAAAAAGGACTGATATCACCAAGATAATTTTTATAATCTTCATAGTATCACCGCATCTCATTATAACAATAAAAAAACAAAAAAACCATAATCAAATTATGGCTTTTTATCTTTTTTTTAATGCATTCAACACAGCTTTTTGAAAGCATCCAATATCAATTGTACATTTTGTAGACAAATCACTACCATCTTTAGGAACATTCATGTGTTGATCATCTTTATTCATCGTTGCAATACGTTCAACATCCTTGGCTTTCATCCCTTGAATGGTTTGTTCAAAACCATCCACTTGTTCAAACCATTCACGATGAATAGAAGAATGTTTCTTCAAACCGTATTCATTTCTTTTTTCAGCATTTGTTCTGGTATCCGCTTTATCCATTGCCACAATATGTGCAACATCAATATCACATCCAGAAATCAAACCTTCATTATCACTCGCAACCATGGCCACTGTTGTTTCCACAACACCATAGCCTGTCTTTACATCCTTTGATAAATCCATGACATAGCCTACATCAACATGTTGTGCTTGAACATCAATCGCATTTTCATTGGCTTTATGTAAAGCCACTTGAAAATCATTAATAGCCATTGTACATGATGATTTTAAATCAGATTGTTGGTCATTAACAAAATCAACAGCCAATACTTCATCCACTGTTTTTCCTATACAAAACGTCTCAAAAGCATCAATTTGTTCATACCATTCTTTACCAATCGATGAAGCTTTTTTCATACCATAAGAATCTTTTTGATCTTTCTTACTTTGTGTCACTGGTCCTGGATGATCTGGCAAACATTGAGCGACATCAAAAGCAACATCTTTAATCTTACCATCTTTATCTAATCCCACCACAGCAAAAGTGGTATTGACAAGATAATGTCCTTCTGGATCTTTTGCCACTTCATTGGTCACAATTCCAAGTCCAGCTTTCACAATAGGAACATCTCTATTTCCACGACATCCCACAATCATAACAGAAAGAAAAACTGTCATAAGCAACATTTTTACAAACTTGTTCATAACTTCTCTCCTTTCTCACTCTTCTTCTTTTATTATACATTGAATATATTCTAAGCGCAAGAAAGCTCCTTATTCATAAATATTCTTTTCATTCTCTTGAATACATTGACGAATTCTTTCTTGAACACAAGTTGCAATTTCATTACTAGACATTTCTTTATAATCTTCATAATAAAGAGGTGGTAAATAATGAATTTGTGCATCTACAGGAGCAATACTGTTATTATCAAACACTTTATAACAATCAATCAAAGCGACAGGAACAATCGGTTTATGAGAATCCATGGCTGCTTTAAAAGATCCACCTTTGAATTCTAACATTTCATTTTGTTGACGACATCTTGTTCCTTCAGGGAAGATAATACAATGAATATCTTCACTCAATTTCTTTGTAATATTTTTAATCACTTTTACAGATGCTCTTAAATTACTACGATCCATAGCTTCAAATTCTAAAATACGAATGACATCTTTTAACACCATGACATCCATTAATTCAATTTTTAAAACAGCACTAAAAGGTTGATCAATTGTTTCAAACATAATTAAAGAATCAAATAATCCTTGATGATTAGGTGTAAACAAACATCCTTGATCAGTAGGAATATTTTCTTTTCCATAACAATGCATATGAACTCTTGATTTAGAATTGATCTTACGAATCATCTTTTGTACAAAAGCAAATCTTTCTTCAAAGCTTGTGTCTTCTAAATGACGATTATAATAATGAATTTTATATAACCATCCAGGAACATAAGCAATCAATCTGACAATTAATAATAATATTCTTTTCATCTTTATCCTCTTTCATATATTTCTAATTGAAATGTTTCAAAATCTTGAACTTCTTTTAAATGGAATTGATCTTCTTCCCACATTGGAAAATAAGTATCTCCTTCATGATGACCAGGAATACGAGAAATCATCAAACAATCAGCAAATTCCAATCCTTGTTTATAAACATTTGCTCCACCAGCAATATATAAATCTTGATGATGATCACGATATTCATCAACAACTTCTTTTAAAGAATGTCTCACTTCAACTTGAGGGTCATTCCATTCCCCTCTTGTTAAAACAATTGTCTTACGACGAGGTAAAGGTCTACCAATGGCTTGATATGTTGTTCTTCCCATCACAATTGTTTGATTTAAAGTTGTTTCTTTAAAATGTTTTAAATCTTCTTTATTATGCCAAGGCATACCTAAATCTGTACCCTTTTGACCAATTAAATTATCTTCATCACATGCAACAATAATAGTAATCATTAGACACTCACCTTTCCAACCAAACGACCATAACTTTGATAATCTTCAATTTTTATATCTTCAATCTTAAAATCAAATAATGAATCAATATCTTTATTTAAAACCAAACGACATAATGGTAAAGGTTCTCTTGATAATTGTTCATTCACAACATCAAAATGATCTTTATAAATATGAGCATCACCAATAGTATGAACAAATTCCTTGGCTTCATATCCACACACTTGAGCCAACATCGCTGTCAATAAAGCATAAGAAGCAATATTAAAAGGAACACCTAAGAATGTATCTGCACTTCTTTGATACAATTGACAAGATAAATATTTCTTATCATGTGAAACATAGAATTGTAAGAAAGAATGACATGGTGGTAAAGCCATTTGATCCACTTCAGCAGGATTCCATGCACAAATAATATGTCTTCTAGAAAACGGATTATTCTTTAAAGAATCAATTAACTTTTGAACTTGATCAATACCTTCATTATTAAAATTACGCCATTGTCTACCATAAACTGGACCTAATTCTCCATATTTCACAACAAAAGGATCATCAGCTGGTAATTCTTTAATTTTTGCAACAAACTCTTCTAATGTTTCTCCATGATAATCAGAAGAAGCTTTAAATGCTTCATAAGGCCATTCATTCCAAATCTTCACATTACGATCAACCAAATATTTAATATTTGTATCTCCTTTAATAAACCATAAAAGTTCTTCAGCAATTGGTCTTAAAAACATTTTCTTTGTTGTAAGTAAAGGAAATCCTTTTCTTAAATCATAACGTGTTTGATAACCAAAAACACTTCTTGTTCCCGTTCCCGTACGATCCTCTCTATCTTCACCGTTTTCTAAAATATAACGGCACATATCTAAATATTGTTTCATTTTATACCCTCTCCTTATTGATCATGATGGCAACTTGTACGATATTTTTCCATCAATTTTTTAAATATTTCACCATTTGTTGGTGGTGTATATGTCAAAGCATTAGCGCCTGCACGAATGGCTTGACGCATCGTCTCTTCATTTGGCCCTCCAGTAGCAATAATAGGAAAATCAGGATCAATACGACGCAAAGCTTGAATAATCTTCACCGTATTTCGACCTCCTGAAACATTGATAATATCTGCACCAGAATGTAACATTCTTTCTTCCAAAGGTTCATCCAAAGACACAATTGTGAGCACAATGGGAATATCAATAATTTGAGACAAATGCTTTACAAATTCTGTTTTTGTTGGAGCATTCAAAACCACAGCACAAGCACCATGTAAATCTGCATCATATGCAATTTTAATCACCCGTGCACCAGCAGTTGTTCCTCCACCAACACCAACAAAGACTGGTTTTTGAGCCACTTCAATAATGGCTTTGGTAATTTGAATTGTTGGTGTAAAAGGATAGACAGCAATCACAGCATCACCATTACAATTGGCAATCACTGCCACATCAGTTGAAAAAATCAATGACTTGATCAAATGACCATTAATATCAATTCCTGAAGCTTCTTGAATACATTCAGGAACTCTTACAGTCTTTCTTAGTGTGGAATTCACTTGAGGAATACTCTTCATGCAAATCAACTCCTTTGATAGTATAGGAATCATTATAAATGATTTGCCAAAAAAAGTGAAGAATTCTTACTTTCCTTTTATGACCCTTATGATATCATCCACCAAATCATCTACATGACCATCATTAACCATATGATAATCACAAAGGTTTTCATAACGTTCTTTTCTTTGTTCATACAAAGAGACAAAAGAAGCTTTCCCTTTTTGCATTAAAGGGCGTGACTCTTTATCACAAGAGTCCCAAATCAAATCAATATCACGTTCAAGAAAAATAATCTTTCCACATTGTGATAACAGTTCACAATTATCATCACGTGTAATGACGCCTCCTCCAGTCGCAATCACATAATGATCAAGAGATTGAATATCTTCTAAACACGCTCTTTCTTGTTCTCTAAAAAAAGATTCACTGATTTGAAACATATCAGGAATAGACATATGCGCTTTTTCTTCAATCATCGTGTCCATGTCTGCAAAACCATAGTTTAATTTCTTAGCCAAAGCCTGACCAATTGTGGATTTTCCACACCCCATCATTCCAATCAATATCATATTATTCATGTTCAACGATATCCTTTTGATATTGTTTAGACACATCCATCATATGTTTTATAAAAACACGGGCATAGTTATCCAAAGTGTGATCATCCAAGCAAGCAACGGCTTTGGCGATGACTTCTTGTTCTCGATCACTTTGAAATATTTCTAAACCATGTCGTTGCTTATACAAAACAACATCCTTGACAACAGCCATTCTTTTTTCAAACAATGCCATCATATCACGGTCAATCGTATCAATCATTTCTCTACATGTTTTTAAATCTTTCATCTTGTATTACCAAATCCAATAAACCTAATGCTGCCATGGATTCAACCACAACCATAGCACGAGGAACAATACATGGATCATGTCTTCCTTTCAATTCAAGTTGTGTATTTTCTTGTGTTTTTACATTAATTGTTTGTTGAGATAAAGCAATGGATGATGTCGGTTTGATTCCCACTCTAAAAACGATAGGCATACCATTACTGATTCCTCCTGTGATGCCTCCATTATGATTGGTTTTTGTTTTCACATTGCCTTCATCATAATAATAAGCATCATTGGCTTGACTTCCACGTAAACGACAAATATCTTCGCCATCACCAAAAGCCACACTCTTCACTCCAGGAATACTAAAAAGTAAAGAAGACAAATGAGACTCAATAGAATCAAAAAATGGATTTCCAATACCTGCTGGAACATGAGTGATGGCACATTCAATCACTCCACCCACAGAATCACCTTGAGATTTTGCTTCCAAAATACATGCCTTCATGCTTTCTTCCACTTCACGATTCAATAAAGGAAAAGAGGACTGTTGTAATGCTTCTAACACTTGATTGTTGATTGTCACATCAAAATGATGATCAATGATATCATGAATACTCAAAATATGAGAACCAATCACAATTCCTTTTTCTTTTAAAATTTGTCTTGCGATTGTACCTGCAAAAACAAGAGGAGCTGTTAAACGTCCTGAAAAATGTCCGCTTCCACGAATATCATGGTAACCATGATATTTCATATACGCAGGATAGTCACAATGACCCGGTCTCATGCATTCTTTTAAAAGAGAATAATCTTGAGAATGTTGATCTTCATTTTGAATGATCATACATAAGGGTGCTCCTGTTGTTTTTCCTTCATAAACACCACTCACAATACGTGGTTGATCACTTTCTTTGCGAGATGTTGATAATTGAGAACGTCCAGGTTGACGTCTTTTCATTTGAAAATAAAGATTGTCCTCATCAATTGTTAAACCTGCTGGTAAATTTCCTAAAACAATACCCACAACAGGTCCATGACTTTCACCAAACAAAGTCATTTCTATATTATTCCCCCATGTCATACTCATGATATTCACCACCTAACCTTTGAAAATCTTCAAAAAAGCTTGGATAAGATTTCTTCACACAGTCATGATCATCAATCACAACAGCTTGCTTACAAAAACATGATGCCATGGCTTCCAACATCACCAAACGATGATCACCATAAGAAGACACTGTACCTCCTTGTAAACTTTCTACACCTTCAATCCATAATTCATTATTTTTCATTTCAACATGAGCGCCTAATGCATTTAAGATAGTGCATGTTGCTTCTAAACGATCACTTTCTTTATAACGTAAACGTTCTATATGAGAAATATGAGTTGTTTCTTTTTGCAAACTGGCAACAAGAGCCAACATCGGAATCACATCGGGACATTCACTTCCATCAATATCAATACCTACGCCACGTTGTCCTTCCATAAAACAAGTCTCTTCTTGATATGTTTGATATCCCATCTTTTCAAGATAGTCAATAAAGACACGATCACCTTGTAAAGAATCAGGATACAAACCTCTCACTTGAATGTCTTCACCAAGTGCACTTGCTCCTAAGAAAAAAGCAGCTTGAGAATAATCTCCTTCCACTATATAATCACAAGCTTGATAAGCTTGCATACCTGGAACAAAGTATTCATGATCATTCAATTGAAGAACTTGAATACCATATCTTTTTAACATATCCAAAGTCAAATCAACATAAGCTTTTGATTCCAAGGGTGTTGTCAAAACAACACGAGAATCTCCTGGAAGTAAAGGCAAAGCAAACAAAAGACCACTTATAAATTGAGACGACACATTCCCTGGAACGTGGAAAGTTCCTGGTTGTAAATTCCCTCTTACAAACAAATCAAGAGCATCTTCTCGATACAAATAACCAATATTTTGTTCATCAAAAATACGATAATACACATCCAATGGTCGTTTTCCTAATTGAGGTTCTCCCGTAAAATGCATATTTGAAGAATAAACCAAAGAAATAGGAATCATAAAACGTAATGTTGACCCTGAACAACGACAATCAATATCACAATTATTCATCATAAATGTTGTTGTACCATCAATTTCTAAACGATGACCATTCTTAAAAATCATTGTTCCTAATGATTTCATCGCTTGAATAGTAGCTTCAATATCATCTGAAAAATCAACATTTTCAATAATACTTCTTCCTCTTGATAAAGCCGCACAAAGAATCGCACGATGTGCTAAGCTTTTTGAAGGTGGAATATCAATTACACCTTTTAAATGTTTGGGTTCTATACAAATTGCCATTTAAATAACCTCCATGTGTTCTACAAAAGATAAATCGTCTTGATGGATAGAAGCTTCGCCAATATCCTTTAAGACTATATATGATAAACGATGATTCAGATTCTTTTTATCACGAGATAAAGCGTCTAAAAGACATGTGGATGAAAGGGATGCACTGATAGGAAGATGATAATGTTTTACAACATCTTCAATACGTTTTGCACAGCCTAAAGAAGTCAAACCACATTGTTCACTAAGTCTTGTAATTTGTACCATACCAATGGCTACAGCTTCACCATGACTATAACGTTGATAATGATAATACTGTTCAATTGCATGTCCTAAAGTATGACCAAAATTAAGAAGCATGCGTTTACCAAAGTCATAAACATCTTCTTCCACAACCTGTCTTTTTAAATCAACACATTGATAAATCACATCTTCAATGTCTTCAAACAAAGCATCAAAATCTGGATATGAAGCCAATTGTTCAAAAAAAGATGCTTTTAAAATACAACCATATTTGATAACTTCTGCCATGCCATCAGCAATATAACGTTTGTCCAAAGTTAAAAGTGCCAAAGGATCAATCAAAACCATTTGAGGATGTTTAAAAGCCCCAACTAAGTTCTTCCCTTCTGGTAAATCAACTGCCACTTTTCCACCTACACTAGAATCCACCTGTGCAAGTAAAGATGTTGGAACTTGTATAAAAGCAATGCCTCTTAAATATGTACTGGCAATAAAACCAGCCAAATCTCCAATGACACCACCACCAATAGCCATAATGACATCACTTCTAGAAATATGTAAAGACACTAATTTTTGATACAAAGGTAAAACTTGTTCAAAAGATTTTGTTTCTTCTCCTGGTTTTAAAACAATAGAAGATACATCATAACGTTGTTGTAATTGTTGTTTTATTTTTTTACCATATAATGGATAAACATTTTCATCACTTATAATGACAATCTTTTGATGTGCTTGAAAAGCAGACATCTTATCCAAAATATGATCAAACAGACCTTTTTCAATAGATATAGGATATTGAATTCGATCAATATTCACCATTAATTCCATAATATCACCCTCATTTATCCTTATTTTATCAATTTCTCATATTTCTTCAATAGAAGAAAGACACAAACCCTCAACTTCCTCGTGAAAATCATTCATTTCACATAAAAAAATCGTTCCATCATTTCAATAGAACGATTCTTATTTATTATTTTATTTTTTTATCCATGAAATCAGCAAGTTTCATGATTTTTTCCATTAATTGATGATACTTTTTAGGTTTCAATGATTGTGCACCATCACTTAATGCATTTTCTGGATCATTATGGACTTCAATCATTAAGCCATCACATCCAGCCACAATCGCAGCCTGAGCCATAGGTTCAACCAACCACCATTTCCCTCCTGCGTGAGAAGGATCAATGACAATTGGTAAATGAGATAATTTCTTGATGACTGGAATAGCCTGTAAATCCAATGTATTTCTTGTATATTGTTCAAAAGTACGAACACCTCTTTCACAAAGAATGACATTAGGATTTCCAGCAGCAATAATATATTCAGCACTCATCAACCATTCTTCATAAGTTGCACTTAAACCTCTTTTTAATAAGACAGGTTTTGTACAACGTTTCCCTACTTCTTTTAATAAATCATAATTTTGCATATTGCGTGCACCAATTTGCACCAAATCAACTTTTTCATTAAATTCTTCTATATAATCAGCACTCATCAATTCAGTAACAATAGGAAGACCTGTTGCTTCTTTAGCAGCAACCAAAATATCCAATCCTTCACTTCCTAACCCTTGAAATGCATAAGGAGATGTACGTGGTTTAAAAGCTCCTCCTCTTAACATATTGGCACCTGCTGCCTTCACAGCTTTTGCAACTTCAATCATTTGTTCTTTTGATTCCACAGAACAAGGACCAGCAATCATTGCCAAATGATCTTCTCCCACTTTTACACCAGCCACATCAATAACAGTTGGTGTAGGATGGGTAACTTGTTGAACATAGTGATAAGGTTCACTGACATGAATGACTTTTTCTACTGCTTCATCAACTTCTATATGTTTAGGATCTATTTTTGTTGTATCCCCAATAATACCAATAACAGTCGTTTTTTCTCCAGGCATGATTTGCCCTTCTAGTCCATAATCATGAATTTTATTCATAACTCTTTCTTGATCATCCAAACGGCTTTGAGGTTTTAATACAATAATCACATAAATCACCCCTTTTTTCATTGTACACATATTTTATGCACATAAGATAAGCTTGTCAAGTAAAAGAACTTCACATGAAAAAAACGGTATGTCCACATACCGTTAATTCTTAATTTTAAGAGGAACTTGTCCTTCCATAAGGATTTTAATATATTCTTTTCCTTGATCAACAGATTTTTGTAAAGGTAAAGACACAACAATACCACGAGGATTTAAAGATGTTACATCCCCAACTATAGCCAAATTGGTAGCACGCTTTGAACCATCACCATCTAAATGATATGTTTGTATATCCCATGGTGCCATATCGTCAATTTGCATCTTGATCAAATTTTGAATATCTGTAGATTCCATATTTGTTTCAAAACTATCTGCTAATTTTTCTAAAACATCATTCATCTTTGTTGGAGATGAACTGCATTTCTTAATAATAGCTTTTAACATTAACATTTGATTCTTACCTCGAATTTCATCACCTAATACAAATGATTTTCTTTCACGAACAAAAGCCAAAGCTTTTTTAGAATCCATATGTGTTTTCCCTGGACGAATTGTATAATGACCTTTTACAGTTGTAAAAACACCATCATTTCTTCCAATGACTTGATATTGAGGAACTTCAACATCAATACCATCTAGTGCATCAATGACATTTAAGAATGAAGTAAAGTTAAATTTAGCATAGTAATTGATTTTCATATCCATTAAATTTTCAACAGTTTTAATACTCACATCTGTACCACCACGAGCACTATGTGTAAGTTTATCTTTACCAGAGACCCCATCCATTCCAATAATATCTACATAGTAATCACGAGGAATACTTGTTAATAAAATTTGTTTAGTGACAGGGTTGATAGTTGCGATCATATTGACATCAGATAAAGAAAAAGTATCGATAGGACCTTTTTTATCTCTACCAGTAATAAAGACATTAAATGGTTCTTGAGTCACTTTAGCAGCATTGGCTTTGACATGGGGTAAAACAACTTCGATTTTATGTAAAACACGAACTTTATTTTGAATATCTTTATCAATATCTTTTAATAAATCTGTATCTACAGATTTTACCATAATAGCGTCAACGCCTTGTTTCTTTAACTCATCAACAACATTTTCATATGAATTAAACTGTACAAGTTCTACTTTTTCAACATCATTTTCTAACATTGTAAAAGCTTTATTCATATTGATACCATCTACAGTCATATTGGCACCAATCTTTTTCCTAGTTAAATCTCCTACTTCTTGATAGGAAGAAGAATTTAAAACCAAGACTTCAACTTCCATCACTTGATTCTTTAACCCTGTAATAGAAGCTAAGAAATTATTCCCTTTAATCATAGAAAGAGATCCTATAACCAAAAAGATAGAAATTAAAATATGTATACTTTTCAAAATGACTGTTCTTATACGATGAAGATGTGAATTATCTTTTTCAAAATGATATAAAATAAAAATCAAAATCATAAAGAAAGCAATCATCGGAAGACTATATTTTAATGGAAAAATTTGTAATTTTAATAAGCTGACTGCAAAAATAATCATCGCTAACAATGAGAGAATAAAAATAACTCTTCTAGATAATAGTTTTTTCATTTACATATTCCTTCCTTATAAGATAACATCATTATACACATTTCATCAAAAAATGAAATGCCTATTTATGATTCTTGTCTATTATAGGAAAAAGATGTGTCATTTTTATGAAAAAAGATTGAATAACTCAATCTTTTTCATCATATTCCTTATATTCTACTGTTTTCTTTTCAAAATCAATAAAGATTTGGAAAGCTCTATTCTTGTCATCAGTATCCCATAACTCTACAAAGACAGGTTCAATTTCAACAAGAATTTCACTATCTTCATGACTATAAGCATTATAACTTCCCCATAAATATTTTTGATATAATTTTTCAAATTTTCTTTCTGGTTCATCAACAACAAGACCTTGAATATGAGCAATTCCTTCTACTTGAATCCCATTAAAGCATAATGCAACACGAGGATTTTCATACAATTGTTTTGTTTTTCTAAAATTCTTATCTGTTTTAAAATGAATTTTTTGATCATAAATCAAACAACTCACATTACGTACCATGACATAATCATTCACACTTGAAGCAAGGGCCATAATTTTTGATGGTGCCAATTTCTTATACATTAATTCAACAGCTTCATTAAATTCCATTTTTTCTTCCTCCTAAATCATTCCATGCATTGCACATACAACAAGAACAATACTCAAACATACAAATAAACCCAAACTCCAATACCATTGAGAACTTTTTTGAGTGTCTTCAACATGTTTGAAAAATGAAGTACGAGACAATACATTATATAAAGCTATAATCATCACACCATTAATAGAAGCTTTTAAAATATTAAAAGGAATAATACCAGGAATCATCACAGCCACAACAGCTTCACGAGGCATATGATAATAAATAGGTGTCATCACATAGTTCCAAACAACCATAGCCAAAGTCATTGAAAACACACCCAAAATCAATCCTTTATACAATCCTTTTTTATTTTTATGATGTTTATACATTACACTCACAACACAGGCAAAAGAACAACTGGCAATAACATTCATAATAAAATCAATCCATGTTCCTCCTTTGACCATCACTTCTAATAATGCACTTATACCACTCACTATTAAAGATGCGACAGGACCATAAATCAAACCACCCAAGACAATAATCACATCTTTTGCATCATAAAGTAACCATGGCACAACTGGAATCAATGGAAATAATGATAACAAGCTCACCAAAAAGGCCATTGCACTTAATAATGCTAGAGTTGTCATTCGACTCACTCTCATATTTTTCATAATAGACTCCCTCCTTATAAAATAAAAAACACCTATACAAACATTGTCTAGGCATACACAGAATCTGTCTTTTCTCATCCGGACTTTACCGTCGGTTCTGGAATTACACCAGATCAACCATTAAAAATGGGTCATGGACTATCACCATCGGTAGGGAATTACACCCTGCCACAAAGACTTTATGAAATTGAACAAGCGAAAAACATCTCCTGTAACATTATTGTATGACTTTTTTTACACTTTGTAAACTGATATAATAGAAAAAAAGAAAGAAGGAATACTTATGTTTAGTGATGATTCTATGCAACCTCTTTATCACAAAAACTCAAAAATATTGATATTAGGCTCATTTCCATCTGTAAAATCAAGAGAATATAATTTCTATTATGCCCATCCACATAATCGCTTTTGGCCTATTTTAGAGCATTTATATCATGAACCTTTATCCACACAAGAACAATGTTTGGCCTTTTTGAAAAAACATGATATTGCCTTATGGAATGTTGTACAATATTGTGATATCCATGGCTCAAGTGATTCAAGTATTAAAAATATCGTCGTTCAACCTATTGAAGAATTAATTGCAATAACAAACATTCAAACAATTTATACCAATGGAAAGAAAGCCCATGAATTGTATATGAAATATTGTTATGAAAAAACACAAATCAAAGATATATGCTTGCCTTCTACGTCCTCAGCCAATGCAGCATGGTCATTAGAAAAACTTATCGACACATGGAAAGTCATTCAAGCATAAAAAAACAAGGTCACTAACGACCTTGTTTTTATGATGTCTTTATTATTTTTTGCTTCCTTGTTTAGCAACTGCATCCATTTTAGCTGCAATAACATCAGGATTTCCTAAGTATTCTTTATTTAATACATTCATTTCATCATCGAATTCATAAACCAAAGGGACTCCTGTAGGAATATTGACTTCTAAGATTTCATCTTCAGTTAAGTTTTCAAAATATTTTACCAATGCACGAATTGAGTTACCATGAGCAGCAATAATAACACGTTTTCCTTCTTTCATGTCTTTTAAGATCACGTTTTCAAAATAAGGAACAACACGTTCAATTGTTGTTTCAAGACTTTCATTTAATGGTAATTTTTCATCTTTTTCATTACGATATTGTTCTTGTAATTGAGGGTTACGTGGATCATCAACATCTAATGCAGGTGGTGCAACATTAAATGAACGACGCCAAATTTTTACTTGTGCTTCTCCATATTTTTCTGCAGTTTCAGACTTATTAAGTCCTTGAAGTGCACCATAATGTCTTTCATTTAATTTCCAAGTTTTAATAACAGGTAACCATGCTCTATCCATTTCATCTAAAGCAAAATTTAAAGTATGAATTGCTCTTTTTAAATAAGATGTATAGCATACATCAAAATCATAACCAGCAGCTTTTAAAACTCTTCCTGCTTCTTTTGCTTCTTCTCTTCCTTTTTCAGTTAACTCAACATCTGACCATCCTGTAAAAAGATTGGCTTTATTCCATTCACTTTCTCCATGACGTACAAGTACTAATTTCATAATCTTTTCTCCTTTTTCTTCTTATTATTTTAGCCAAGAGCCACATCTAGAATCATCATAATTGTAAAACCAGCCGCAAAAAAGACTGTTCCAATATCTGAATGTTTCCCTTGTGACATCTCAGGAACTAACTCTTCAACAACAACATACATCATTGCTCCAGCTGCAAAACTCAAAAAATAAGGTAATGCGGGAACAATAAGTTTAGAAGCAATAATAGTAAGGATTGCTCCTATGGGTTCAACAGCACCTGACAAAACACCTAACCAAAATGATTTGCCTTTCTTCAATCCTTCTGAACGGAGAGGCATTGAAATAATCGCACCTTCAGGGAAATTTTGAATAGCAATCCCCAGTGCCAAAGCCATTGCTCCTGCAGCTGTAATCCCTGCATGTCCTGATAAATATCCAGCATAAACAACACCAACTGCCATTCCTTCAGGAATGTTATGTAAAGTTACAGCAAGAACAAGCATTGTTGTTCTTTGTAGTTTGCTTTTTGGACCTTCTGGTTCCATTGTATTTTGATGTAAATGTGGAATCACATGATCAAGTAACAAAAGAAACAAAATCCCTATCCAAAAACCAATCGCTGCAGGCAAAAATGAAAGTTGACCCATATGTGAAGATTGATTAATCGCTGGGATCAAAAGACTCCAAACCGATGCTGCCACCATCACTCCTGCGGCAAATCCCGTTAATGAACGTTGAACAGCAATACCTAGATTTTTCTTCATGAAAAACACACATGCTGCACCAAGTGATGTTCCTAAAAACGGAATCATAAGTCCATAAAATACATTCACTCCATTTTATCGCCTTCATTCTTTTGCTTTTAGTTAGCAACTGCTAACTTACAAAAATTAGTATACTCTTATCATTTCAAGAATACAAGATATATGGCAAAAGAATCATATTCTTCCTAGGATATTCATGATTTTCAGTCTCTTAGAATGTATAATTTATACGAAATTCATAACAGAGTGCTATAATATGATAAGGAGGTTTATATGAAACAAAAAATAAAAGAAAAGAAACCCTATTATTTAATTATTGCCAGAAAGACAATCTTCTGGTTAGTTTCTCTTATCTTACTCGTCGCTATATGGTTCTTATTGACAAAAGAACATGCAGATAAAGCACGTCTTGTCTTTACCATTATCCAATTGACGGGAATGTTATTGGTGTTAAGAATACCGCAATTTATAAAAAGAAAATATCATTTCGACATTCCTTATTTACTCGATTTTGTATTGATCAGTTTTGCATTCTGTGGCTTTGTCTTAGGAGATGTCTTTAACTTATATGGGAAGATTCCTTATTGGGATTCCATCCTTCATACCTTTTCAGGTGTTGTTATTGCTTATATAGGATATATTGTGATTCAATATTTAGATCAAGAATATACAATTCCACTCTCTGTCTCTCCTTTATTTATGTGCATCATTGTGACAAGTGTTGCTTTGGCTGTAGGTGCAATATGGGAAATTGGAGAATATACTGTTGATGAATTCTTTGGAACAAACAATCAACAATATATGGCTTCCACACGTGCAACACTCTATGATGAAGATGATATTCCTTTTCAAGGTCATGATGCTTTAAATGATACAATGAAAGATTTGATTTTAGACCTAGGTGGAGCCGTTGGTGTCAGTGCCATTGCCTATGTCTCTATGAAGAAAAAGAAAGATATATAAATGTATGAACAATAATTGATAAAAAAGTATGAATTTTGTATAATATGGTTGATTTTATAAAAGACTATAAAAAGAAAATGGAGATTAAATATGATTGAATTAAGAGAATTTACAGGACATATTAGAAACTGGGAATCTTTATGTCAAGAATTATCTATTGAAACAAATTTAACACGTGAGCAAAGAGAAGAACGCATCTTAATTGAAGCTTACAAAAAATGGAAATATGACATGGGTCTACATTTACATGGTATGTTTGCTTTTATTATTTGGGATAGTGAAAGTGAAGAATTATTATGTATGAGAGATCCTTTTGGAACAAAAACTTTCTATTACTATATCACTGAAGATCATCGTATCTTATGTTCAACAAGCATTAAAAAAATTGCATCAGCAAATGGTTTTGTCAAAGAATTCAATGATGATATGTTACAACATTATCTTACATTTACTTATGCTCCTGGTGAAGATACTTTCTTTAAAGGAATTAAAAAATTATTACCGGGTCGTTATTTAACTTGGAAAAATGGAGAATATAAGATTGTTCGTTATTGGCAACCTGAATTCCATCCAGATTATTCAAAATCATTAGAAGAATGGGCTGATGATATTCACAGCACTCTTCAAACAATTATGAAAGAAATCAAAACACCGGATGAAGAAGCTTCATCATTCCTTTCTTCAGGTGTAGACTCTTCATATGTTTTGGCTATGTCTGATGCGAAAAACGCTATTTCTGCTGGATATGATGATTCACCTTTAGATGAATCACATTTAGCAAAAGTAACTGCTCAAATCTTAAACAGAAACAGCATTGTGAATATTATTCATCCAGAAGATTTCTTTGAATGCATTCCTTATGTTATGACAAATATGGAACAACCTTTAGGAGATGCTTCAGCTCCAGCATTTGCTTTATCATGTCGTGCAGCAAGCAAAGTCACTCCTATTTGTTATAGTGGTGAAGGTGCTGATGAATTATTTGCAGGATATAATATGCATAGAAATGCAGAACGTTATGGTGATCATTTAACTGATTTCTATATTGGAAATACAAATATTATGAAAGAAGACGAAAAAGAAAAACTTCTTAAACATTACAACAATCATATCTTACCAATGGATCCCGTTAAATATGTTTATGACCATACTGAAGGTATGAGTCCTCTAGCAAAAATGCTTTGTGCTGATATCCAAATTTGGTTAGAAGGAGACATTTATTTAAATGTTGATAAAATGAGTAAAGCTGCAGGATTAGAAGTCCGTATGCCTTTAACTGATACAAGAATCTTTGATTTGGCTTCACGTATTCCTGATGAATTCAAAATTAATGAACTTTATAATAAAGTCGCTTTAAGAACAGCTGCTTCTAAAGTTTTACCAGAAGACATTGCCTTCCGTAAAAAAATGGGATTTGTTGTACCAATTCGTGCTTGGCTTGCAAACAGTGCATACAATAGCGATGTTGTCAAAAGATTCCATGGTGAAAATGCAAAAAAATTCTTCAATATTGATGAAATCGATGCTATCTTTAATGAATACATTGATGGAAATTCTGATAACTGGAGAAAAGTATGGACAATCTATGCATTCCTTGTTTGGTATGAAGAATTCTATTTAAATATCTAATATAAAAAGAGTACTCCTAAGAGTACTCTTTTATTTTGTCCTTTTCCAAATCGGAAGCCAACCAAGAATTGCACCAACGATTGCAACACTGATCCAACCAAATCCAATATCATTAAAAGGTAAAGCATGTACATAAGTATTAATCATTCCAAATTCTAAACCATAGATTTCTACACCATTTACAAATGAAACAATAAAAGCAAATAACATAGCTATAATATAAACACTACGTCTTTCACCAATATATGATTTAAAGAATGATAAAACAATCAAAACAATCGTCACAGGATAAATCATCATCAATATAGGTAAAGAAATTTTGATCAATTGATTTAATCCTACATTGGCAATAATAAAACTCACAATACATACATATTTTGCAATCTTTTCATATGTCCATTTTTCAGGAAGCAATGTTTCCAAATAATGTGAAAAAGAAGATACAAGACCAATCGCTGTTGCAATACAAGCCAAAAAGACAGCAATACCTAAAACAATACCACCACTATGTCCAAGCAAATGATAAGTCACAGCATGTAACAAGCTTCCACCATTAGCAAACATTTCGTTAGTGATGGCACCAATATGTGTTAACATAAAATAAATCACAGTTAAAAACAATGCTGAACCCAATCCACATAGAATTGTATATTTTACAATTGATTTTTCATCACGAATCCCATATAAACGAATTGCTTCAATCACAATAACAGCAAAAGCCAATCCTGCAGGACCATCCAAAGCATTATATCCTTCAATCATTCCTAAGAAGAAGGCATGACGTTGATAGTCACCAGTGGCAGGCATCATTTGTCCAAATTGTAATGAACCATTTCCTTCAGGATGAAGGATTGCCATTATAAAGATAACAAAAATACTAATCAATAATAATGGTGTTAAAATATTTCCTACATAATCAACCAATTTATGACTCTTATAACTCAAATAATAAGTCATAGCAAAGAAGATTCCTGAAAATACAAGCAAACATAATGTATGATAATCCTTAGGTAAATAAGGAATAAATGTAATCTCAAATGATACAGTTGCTGTTCTTGGTAAAGCAAATAATGGGCCAATTAATAAATAAATCCCTATTGAAAAAAACAATGCGAACTTTGGTCCTACCAAACGTCCTACATCATCAATATTTGTTCCAGTTAATACAACAGCAGTAATCCCCATAATCGCAATACCAACATCCGTTAAAATAAATCCCATCAAAGCTGCTGGATAATGTTGACCAGCCAGTTGCCCCATTGCTGGTGGAAAAATCATATTTCCTGCCCCAAAAAAGATAGCAAATAACATCATTGATATTGAAATAATTTGTATAAATTTTAATTTTCTCATTCATTCATCCCACTTTCAATATCTTATAAAAAAACTTTCGCATTTCATTCTATCATAAGACATGTCTAAATCAAAGTGAAAAATGATGATTATTTCAACAAAAAATACTTTTTTCTTCAAGAAAAAATTCTCATATATATTGTCAAAATACAAACATAAGAGTATAATTTCATAATCATAGAAATGGAGTGATTGAATGTTAGTACATATTTTTCTACATACAACGAAAGATGTTGTCATGATGATTCCTTTTTTGTTTTTAATGTATTATATTTTAGAATATATTGATACACATAAAAGCATCAAAACAGAACATTTTTCAGAACTTTCTCATAAATTTGGTCCACTGATTGGTGCATTTGTAGGTGTTCTTCCTCAATGTGGCGTTTCCATTCTTGCAAGTGGATTATATGTTAACAACAATATTACTTTAGGAACATTACTTGCTGTTTTTATCGCTACAAGCGATGAAGCTATTCCTGTTTTATTTGCCCATCCTGATCGTTTCTTAGAATTAATCTTCTTGATTGTTGCTAAGATTGTGATTGCGATTATCACAGGATATATTGTTGATTTCCTTATCAATAAACATATGATTAAAAAATATGAAGGAACACCTTCACAATATGAAATCAATACTGTTCATCAATGTCATTCTCATCATCATACACTTTTTATCAATGCCTTTTTAAGAACATGTAAGATTTTATTATTTATCTTTATTTGTAACTTTATTCTTAATTTTGTTATTCATGCTTTTGGAAAAGAAACACTTTCACAAATTCTTGTTCAAGGTTCAATTTTCCAACCTGTGATTTCAGCCATTGTAGGATTTATACCAAACTGTGCAACAAGCATTATTCTTACACAATTATATGTAGAAAACTTATTAAACTTTGGTTCATTGACTGCAGGACTCATTACCAATGCAGGTCTTGGTCTTTTAACTTTATATAGAATGTATGACAATAAAAAAGATATACTTAGAATGATCCTTATCTTATTCATCACCGCATTCATTTCAAGTTTAGTCATTCCGTTCATTTTATTTCTTATTTAAAAAAAGCCTCATATGAGGCTTTTTCTTTATTCTTTATGTGCATAAAAAGAAATCCAGAAATCATGATGTGATACTTTTATATCTGTAAAACCTACTGATTGTAAAGCATTGATCAATTCTGTTTCACTATAAATTGTCATACCATCAATCATATCTTCCCACTTTTTATCTTTTTCATTTCTACCATCAGATTCATTCACAATCATAAATGAACCTCCTGGTTTTAAAATTCTATACACTTCTTCAAAACTTTTGACTGGACCAGGCCAAAAATAAATAGTTTCAAACGCTGTAGCCAAATCATAAGTTTCATCTTTCAATTGTAAAGATGAAACATCATCTTGAAGAATTTCACAACGTTCTTTAGAAATTTCTTTTGCATTTCTCTTTTGACTCATATTTACAGAGACTTCTGAATAATCAACACCAGTCACTTTAGCATGAGGATATTTTTGAAGTAATGTTTCAACATTCTTTCCACCACCACAACCCAAATCAACAATATATTTTGGTTGAAGAGAAGGTAATGTACTCATTCCCCATTGAGCTAATTTTTCATGACCTGAATTCATACTTTTCACCATGAGTTGACCTAAAAATCCCTTAGGTTTTCTCGTATTATTAAATAATTTCTTACCAAGCATTTTGATCTCTCCTTTATTTTAGATACAACGACCATCCTTGGTTATAGAAACAACTTAATTGTTCTAAATATTTCTTGGCATCTTCTCTTTTCATATGATGTACAGGAATTTCAAAAACACCTGTATAAAAAGCAGAAGAGATAACATGAATAAATTCTTCGTTAATACGTCCTTCTAAAAAAGCAGGATTTTTTGTTGTTTTTAAAAAATGAACAGTACAAGCAACATCCACATCTACCAATTGATCTAAATAATAACGATACAATCCATTGGTTGAAGATGTTGTCATTAATTGAAATTCATCAAAATAACGATAAAGAACATCAAGAAAACCATCATAACCTTTAAGAGTATAATCCATTCTTTCATTTTTTTGAGCCTCAGGTTCTAAAGCTTCAAAACCATGTAAAGAATCTTTCAAATAATTCAATAACTCTATTGCTGCTGGTTCCACTAACGCTCTAAACAAACCTTCTTTATCATGATATCTTGTATAAATTGTACTTGTACTTACGTTTGCATTTTTAGAAATTGTTCTTAATGAAGCGTCTTCATATCCTTTATCAAGAAATTCTTCTTTTGCACAACGTAATATATGTTCATCAAAACCTTTTACTCTATTTGCCATATTATCACCTTTTCATTTAAAACAATGTTATCTATAACAATGTTTTAAATATATCATATTCTTCATTATTCGTCAAATTGATAAAACACCTTAGAATGATCTAAGGTGTTTTGTTATTAAGCATTATCGCGTTTTTTACGACGTACTACAGAAGCTACTGCTAATGAAGCAATCGCTGCGAAACCATATCCAGCAATTGGTTGTGTATCACCTGTTGATGGATTTTCAGGTTTTTCAGGTACAGTTGGTTGATCAAATGTATTGATAAATCCAATACCTTCAACTTCTTGTCCATCTTTTGTAATGACAACATTTGGAACCAATGATCCCATTTCATTATCTGTTACTGTAATCGTCACAATATATTGACTACGATCATAAGTCATATGATTTTCATCACCAGCTTTTTCTACAACTTTGTAAACAACTTCATTTTCTTCTTCAAATACAAGTTCATCGAAAGTGATAACACCATCTTTATCATTTCTTACAACTTGTAATTCTTGACCTTCTGCATCTAATAATGCAAATTCAAATTCATTTGCTTTTAATGGACGACCATTTAAAGTCTTAGAAGCTCCAAGTTTCACTGTTGTAGGAGCAGCTTTATAGCTATTGTTGAATTGAACTTCATCAATTTCTCCAGCATTTCCTGCATAAGTTGTTGTTGCTACAAGTTGTCCATTTGTATCAACAACAGTTACAGTGACATCATAACTAGATTGGTCATAAATGACTCCACCTAATTCACCTTTTTGTTCTCTAATGATGTATTTGTATTCACCTTCTTCAAGATAAGGAATTGCGTCAAAGACAACATGTCCATCTGCATCATTCTTTTTCACTTGAAGAACATCATCAGGATTTTCTTTATTCACAAGTTCAAATGTGAATTCACCATCATTTAATGGACGACCTTCCATTGTTTTCATTGCATCGAAAACAACTTGAGTTGATGAAGGTTCATATGTATTGTTGAAGACAATATCTTTATCATTTTCAACAACAGCTGTGGCAACAAGTTGACCACCTTCATCTTTTACATCAACGATAACAGTATAAACAGTATCATCATATGTAAATCCATGAACACCATCATTTAATTCTTTCACCATATACTTGTATTGACCTGGTTGATCAAATGTTAATGATGTAAATGCAAATTGTCCTTTTGCATCATTTTTCACTGTTTCTAAGATTTGATTGTTTTCATCAACAAGAACAAAATTAAATTGTTCTGCTTGTAATTCTTTATCAGAATGAATAACCTTCAATACTTTTTGTCCTTTGACAGTATAAGTTGCTACACCAGGATTATATTCATTTGTAAAACTCATTTCATCAACTGCTTGCCCTTCTTTTTCAATAGAAACTTGAGCTACCAATTGACCAGTATAAGCATCTTCTTTCATATCGCTTACTACAACTGTAATAGTATAAATACTATTATCATATTTACTAATTCCAGGAACTTTTCCACTCACTTCATTAATAGTATATTTATAAGTTCCAGGAGTTGTATAAACGAATTGATCTTTTGAAGCAAATTGAACATGACCTTGTTGATCATTAGATACTGTCATTTCTTTAACAGGATCTCCAGCAGGATTTTCCTTAGCTGGAACAAGTTTAAAGTCAAATTCTCCACCAACACATTTATATTGATTTCCTTCAGTTGCTTTTACATATTTCATTACTTTGAAATCTTGAACTGCAGGTGTTGGTGCTGCTTTGTATTCATTCATAAATGTAAAGTCATCTTGTTCTTGCGCTTCATCTTTTACATATGTCGTATTAGCACTTAATTGACCAGTTTTTTGATCATATGTTACAGTGACAGTCACTTTCACTTGACCTTCATCATAAGTCATACCTGGTGCTTTTGTATCAGGAATGATTTCTTGAATATAGTAAACAAATGTTCCTGCATGATCATAACTCATTTCAGGGAAAGCAATTTTTCCTTGAGCATTATTTTTCACTGTATTTAATACATTTCCTTGTTCATCAGTTAAACGGAAAGCAAATTCTTTATCTTTCAATTCACGATTTCCATTGATAACATTTAATGTCTTTTGACCTTCTAAATTCACTTTTACAGCTTTTGCTGTATAAGTATTTGTAAAGACTAATGAACCTTCAGTTACAGAAGACACTGCAGCTTCCAAATAACCTTTACTATTATCTGTTACAACAACAGTAATTATAGCTTTATGTTGATCATAAGCAATACCATTCTTATCTTCAGGAATCACTTCTTGAATTTCAAATGTATAAGTATCAACTGCTTTAAATGTAATATCACCAAAGGCTTTATTCACAGTTGTGATAATATCTTGCCCTTGACCTTCTATTTTTCCATCTTTAACAAGGCTTTGATCTAAAGTGATTGTTAGATCTTTAGGCATGATAACAGCTTCATTTTGAGCAGCATGTCCAGTTGCCTTTAATGTAAATGCAAACTTATCATTTGTAGTCCATTCTCTACCTTTAAAGACTTTTTCTACATTAAGATGTGTTTTTCCATCAAGAACAACATCTTTTGTTTCATAACGGTTTGTAAATACTTTAGCTCCTTCATAAGAAACTGTACTTACCAATTGACCTTCACCATTATCTGTTACAACAACTGTAATAGCGTATGTATGTTGGTCAAAAACAATTCCATTCTTCACAGCAGGAACAACTTCAGTAATAGTAAAGTTATAAGTTCCTTCTTTGTTAAATTCTACAGGTAAGAATTGACCTTTAGCGACTGATACCTTTTGATCATCACTTAAAGAAGTGATATCATCTTGAGTTAATACAACTTGAGTATTTGTTGGCATTGTCACACCATCAGTTTTCCCTGTATTTTTCAATACGAATGTAAATGTATCATTTTGATTCCATTTTCTACCAATAAATTTCTTTTCAATATCAAATGTTTCTGATATTGGTGCACTTTGATAAATATTTTCAAATTGTGCTTGAGAAACTTCAGTGTCATTTACAAGATAAGTTGTATCAATAACATATTGACCTTTTGTTTGATCATATGTGACATTCACTTTGACTTGAACAACTGTATCGTCATAAGTCACACTTTTGATTGCACCTTTAACTTCAGAAATAGTATATTCATATGTTCCTTCTTTGTTATAAGAAATTGCATCGAATACAAAGTTTCCTTTTGCATCATTTTTAACAGTACCTAATGCAGTACCATCACTATCTTTAAGAACGAATTCAAATTCTCCAGCTTTCAATACACGATTTTCAGATGAAGATTTTAAAGTCTTATGTCCTTTGAATTGTGCTTGCACATTGTCAGGTGTATAAGTATTTGTAAATACTGCTTTGTCTAAGACTTGTTCAGTTGTTTTTCCTGAATCATCTTTCACTTGAGTGATTGTGGATGTTGCTTTTAATTGACCATCTTGATCAACAACTTTAACAACCACTTCATATGTTGCTTGTGAATAAGTGATATGATCATCTTTTCCTTTTGCTTCACTTATTGTATATCTGTATTCACCTTCTTGAGTGAATGTGATTTTATCAAATGAACCTTCAACAGAAGTTTTTGAATCTACACCTTGAAGAGTTAATGTTTGTTTTAAAGGTGTTGTTCCTTTTTGTGACATTAATTTAAATACAAATGTATCTTGAGTATTCATATCACGTCCATTTAATGTTTTATGAACTGGTAAAGCAATTGAAGTTGGTTTTGCTTCATATTGGTTCACAAATTCAAATGCAGTATTTCCTTTTTGACCAGCTTTTTCATAAATTATTTCAGTTGAGAATAATCCTGTTGCTGCATCATATTGAACAGTAACTATGACTTTTACAACAGCTTGATCATATACCATACCTGGTACTTTTCCATCAGGAATCATTTCTTCGATTGTATATTCATATGTACCACTGCAATCATATGAAATCGCATCAAAGACAATATTTCCTTTTCCATCATTTGTTACAGTTTGAATATCTTGACCATTCTTATCTTTTAAAACAAATGTAAATTCTTGATCTTTTAATTCACGATGTGTTGTCTTTGAATTTAAAGTTTTATGTCCTTTAAATTGCACTTGCACATTATCAGGTGTATAAGTATTTGTAAATGTCGCTTTATCTAGGACTTGTTCAGTTGTTTTTCCTGAATCATCTTTAACTAATGTGATTGTTGTTGTTGCTTTTAATTGACCATTGTCATCAACAACGTTCACTGTTACATCATATTCTGCTTGTGAATAAGCAATGTTTTTACCATTACCTTTTGTTTCAGTTAATGTGTAATGGTATTCACCTTTTTGAGTGAATGAAATTTTTTCGAATTCTCCTAATACAGATTGTTGTCCATCTTGTCCTTTTAATACAAGAGTTTTGTTGTATTCTGGAGTTCCTTCTTTAGACATTAAGTTAAATGTAAATTCATCTTTTGCATTCATTTGACGTCCAGCTAATGTTTTAGTGACTGGCACTTTAACATCTGTTGGTAATGCTTTGTATGTATTTACAAATTCAATATCTGTAATAACATCTTCACCTTTTGTATAAGTTGTTGTTGCAGTTAACTCTCCAGTTGTTTTATTTTTTGTCACAACAACTTTGACATTCATGATAGATTCATCATAAGTCACACCTTTGATTGAACCTTCGACTTCGGAAATAGTATATTCATATGTTCCTTCTTTATTATAAGAAATCTCTTTGAATACAAAGTTTCCTTTGTCATCGTTAGTTACAGTTTGTAATTCTTTATCTTCAGCATCTTTAAGAACGAAGCTAAAGTCTTTATTACCTAATAAGCGATCACCTTTTAAAGTTTTATGTCCTTTAAATTGTGCTTGCACAGGTGTAGGTCTAAAAAGGTTTTCAAAAACAAGTCGATCTGTGGATTCGTTCGCGAATTCTCCAGAATCGGTTATAGTTTTCACAATAGAAGTTGTCGCTTTTAATTGACCATTGTCATCAACAACTTTTACTGTTACATCATATTCTGCTTGTGAAAATATGAGATTCACTGGATATCCTGTACTTTCGGCTACAATATATTTATATATTCCAGGTTTAGTAAATGTAATTGGATCAAATGATTGTATTGTTTCGTTTCCACCATTTATCATACAAAAATCTAGATTTTCAGGAACTGGTCCACCATTTTTAGCCTCTATGTAAAAAGTAAAGAAATCATGACCTTCAAATTCACGACCTGTTAATTTTTTTGTCACAGGTAATGTAACTTTTACTGGTAAAGCTTTGTATGTATTTACAAATTCAATATTTGTAATAACATCTTCACCTTTTGTATAAGTTGTAGTGGCTGTAAATTCACCTTTGACATCATCATATGTCACAACAACCTTGACATTGATAATAGATTCATCATAAGTCACACCTTCGATTGAACCTTTAACTTCGGAAATAGTATATTCATATGTTCCTTCTTTGTTATAAGAGATTGCATCGAATACAAAGTTTCCTTTTTCATCGTTAGTTACTGTTTGTAATTCTTTATCTTCAACATCTTTAAGAACGAAGCTAAAATCTTTGTTACCTAATAAACGATCACCTTTTAAAGTTTTATGTCCTTTAAATTGTGCTTGTACATGATCAGGTGTGTAAGTATTTGTAAATGTTGCTTTTTCAACAGCTTTGTTCACTGTTGCGTTGGCATCAGTTTTCACTTGAGTCATTGTTGTTGTTGCTTTTAATTGACCTTCTTGATCTTCAACTTTTACAACCACATCGTATACAGCTTGTGAATATGTAATATGCTTATCATTACCTTTTGTTTCAGTTAATGTATAGTGATATTCACCTTTTGTATCAAATACAATTGTTTCGAATTCTCCTAATACAGATTGTTGTCCATCTTGTCCTTTTAATACAAGAGTTTTGTTGTATGCAGGAGTTCCTTCTTTAGACATTAAGTTAAATGTAAATTCGTCTTTTGCATTCATTTGACGTCCATCTAAGACTTTTTCTACTGGAACTTTCACATCAGTTGGTAATGCTTTATATGTGTTTGCAAATTCAATATCTGTAATAACATCTTTTCCTTTTGTATAAGTTGTAGTGATTTCAAATGCACCTTTAGTAGCATTATATGTTACAACAACTTTGACATTCATTACAGATTCATCATAAGTCACACCTTTGATTGAACCTTTAACTTCGGAAATAGTATACTCATATGTTCCTTCTTCATTATAAGAGATTTCATCAAATACAAAGTTTCCTTTTCCATCATTTGTTACTGTTTGTAATTCTTTACCTTTTGCATCTTTAAGTACAAAGTTAAAGTCTTTATTTCCTAATAAACGATCACCTTTTAAAGTTTTATGTCCTTTAAATTGTGCTTGTACATGATCAGGTGTGTAAGTATTTGTAAATACCATTTTATCTAAAGGTGATGAAGGTTGATTTCCTAAATCATCTTTAACTTGAGTGATTGTTGGTATTGCATTTAATTGACCTTTTCCATCATCTGTAACTGTAACAACAACTTTATATTCTGCTTGAGAATATACAATTCCTTGAGCATTTTTATCAGTTTCTACAATTGTATAATGATAGACACCTTTTTCATGATATGTAATATCCCCAAATGCACCAGTTACAGTATCTTTTGAATCAACACCTTTAAGCGTTAATACTGTTTCTTTTGGTAAAGGTTGATCTCCTTTTATTTCAAATGTAAATGTATCATTCACATTCATATGACGACCTGTTAAAACTTTCTTTACATTTAAATGAGTTTTTCCAGGAAGAACAACATCTTTAACATGATATGTGTTAGTAAATACGACTGTATCATGTCCTTCTGATGGAATCACACCAGTTGCTGTTTTATCTTCAACAGCATCTTTTTGTCCTTGTTTTACAGTTGTACTGTAATAATCAGGACTTGTTGTTTCTGTAACACTATAGTTTACATCTTTAGGTAATCCATTAACAATTAATTTTTGACCATGAGATAAAGTAAATGTATCTCCTGATTGAATTGTATAAGTTTCACCTTCTTGAGGTTTCATTACTGAACTGTCTGCATTGACAATTTTAGCAAAGAATGCATTGTTTAATGTTTGTCCTTCAGCATTTTTAAATTCAACCTTAAATTGGAATTGATCTTTATTAATGTTTTCTGGAGTGACTGTATTCACAACGTCTTTACTAATTTCTAATGAACCAGGAAGTTCGAATTGTAATAAACCATTGTTTCCTAACCAAACATCAACTTGTTTTCCTTGGCTTGCTTGAGTGTTCCAGTTAGGGTAAATAGAATATTTTACAGTATTTGTAGTATTTTCTACTTTGTTTTTATTTGCATTACGTACTTGTTGTTGACGATGTGTTCCTTTCTTAACATGAACAGTACCATCAACCATCATATAATGTTCTTGATATTCTTCTTTTTCAACAAATGAAATACTCTTTGTAATTAATTTTGGAACTTGAGAAGTCATGTCAAAGTATTGCCATTGAATATAATAAGTTTCCCCTACAACAGGTTGCTTTTTCAATGGAACTTTACAATCTTTATCTGTAAATACAGGATTGTCTTGACTGTAAGTATAGAAGTTGTTGAATTCACTAGGAATAAATGTAGCAACAGTTTTTGCTTTTGCATATGTTCCAGTACCACCTTCAGGTATAGCTTTTGGATCATAATCGTTGCTATAGAAATTGACTTTCCCATCTGCATCTTTATGACTTTCAACATATGCCATTAATTCTTTAGACATATTTCCTGATAATATTTCATTTTCAATATCTTGATTTAAACCTACTGAATAAAGTAAACGAATTGGTAAATCAGGCACCACTTCGCATGTAGCTTTATCATTTTTAGACATAATTTCATACCAGTAAACTGGGATAACACTGGCAGGAACTTTAACACTTACAACTTGTTGATAAGCATTTGTCTTATCAACAGTAATAATAATTTTATTTAAATTTGTTTTTTCAGTTAATTTTGTTGAAATTTCGCCTTCAAAAACATATGTTTCAATCTTACCATTAACAGATTTTGTTGGATTTTTATAAACTTTATCTCTAAAGACCAATCCATCAAAACCTCTAAAATCCATATATTCCCCTAATGGATCTGTAATAGTCACATAACCTGAACTGTCAGGACGTCCTAACTCAACTTCTGTTGCGTATCCACTATTGGCAGTAATTTCACCAAAGATACCAATGAAGATATTTTCTAGGCTTGTTCCTTCTTTTACAGTTTGTGCATATTTCGCACCTTTAGGATCTTTTTCACCTTCAACAGTAAAACTCTTATAATCCTTAGTTGGAATTAATTTAGCTTTGGGATAATAACTAGATACAGTTTCCATGAATTCAACCATACCTTCTTTTTCAGTAGTTTCTTTATCAAACATTCCAATACTATAAATTTCTGCTTTTGCATCTTTTAATTTTTGTGCATGTTCTACTACGATTGTACTAGGTTCTACGAATGGATTTTGAGTACCTTGTTTATAGTGAGGTTTACCATCAGTAAATAAAATAACAATTTTTTTAGCATCTTTTCTTGTGACCTTATCTAATTCTACAGCTTGTTGCATTGCTAAATGTGTTGCTGTTTCACCTTGAGGTCTTAAAGGAATAGTTCCTACATATTCTTCGATATCATTTTTACTTCCATCATGAACAGGAACAGTAAATTCTCTATCGATTGTTGCATCTCCTGTAAATGAAACAACAGAAATCCTATGTTTCAATTTAGGATCATCAATTTTTTTATTTTCTTCTGTTACAAGTTGTACAAATTTTCTTGCAGAATCTCTTAACTCATGAAGTCTTGCACGATAACAATATGTTTGTACAGCATCCTTTTGATTTTCATTTTTCTTAGGAGTAAAATAAACTTTCTCTCCTTGTGCATTCATATAGTAATATTTACGTTTACCAGCTTCTTCTCGATGAACTGGAATATATTCACCATCTATATGGACGAACAATGTATTTTTGTTAATCTCACCTGTTTGTAACATTTCATCAACAAGATAAGTTGCTTCATATCTTGTTGTATCGTATTCACGTTTCATACTAGTGGATACATCCAATAATAATGTGATATCAACTGGCGTTACTTTTTCACTTGTTAGTTTCCCAGAACTTGCAAGTGCTGATAATGCCACTTGGAAATCAGCATTTGGATCTTTTTTAACATTTTGACCATTTACAGTGATTCCTTCTCCAGTTGATACTGATTTATCAGTCCAAATACGACCAACAGTATCAGTATTCTGTTTGAACGTTTCTTTGTAATTGTCAACAGTCAGTGGATCTGCTTTACTACTTGTATATGCAGCATATGTATGAGCAGCACCAAAATATTGCAATGCTCCCCCAACACACATAAAAACAACAACAAGACATATAGCCAATTTAGACCACACTTTCTTTGTGTTTCTCAACATGTTTTCCCCTCCGTATCTTTTTACATATTGCAAAAATATTTTACCATTTTTATCCCACAAAGACAATATTCTAGCAATAATATATCCTATGATAGGATGTATTTATAACATAAAAACCTCTAAACACAATGGTTTAGAGGTTCTATGTCTACAATGAAATAACTTTATGCCATCATTGAGTTTAAAAACCAAATTTCTTTTTCATATCCTACAATGTGTTCATCCAACATTGCAACAATTGAAATATTTCCTTCCTTATCAAATTCAGCTCTTAATTGTTGTGCTTTTTCTTTTAAATGTAAGATATCAGCCAAAACAATATCAACAACTTCACTATCTTTATAAGATCCTTTGTTTAATTCTTTAATAGTTGCTAATTCTAAATAGTTCTTCATTCCAGTCACTGGTTTTTCACCATTCATGATAATTTTTTCTGCAACTTCATCAAATTTAAGAGCAACGTCATTATAACGTTCTTCAGTATATAAATGTACTTGAATAAACATTTGTCCTTTCACATTCCAATGTAAATCATGTAATTTTAAATAATCTACGACCAAATCAGATAAATAAGGATTTAATCTTTCTGCTACATTTGCCATAATATTTTCTCCTTTCATTATAGTTAGTAATGTCTAACTCTATGATTATATTATCATATGCGTTTTTATGGGTCAAATTATACGCTTGAAAATAATCATAAAAAAAGAAGGATTTTTTATCCTTCTTTTTCTTGAATATCAATAATAAAATCGCAACATTCTCCACCACGACCAAGTGTTTGTGTTCGTCCCCAAATAAGGCGAGGATGCATATGTCCATAAGCAACATCATCTGAGTGGCAAAAAGCTTTTACGATTTCTGGACATCCATAACGTTGACATATTTGATGATATGGACAAACCAACATATCAACATGCATACCTGTACGATCCAATTTCTTTGTTTGTGCTTGAAATCCTACATCAGCTCCAAAACTTTTATGAATCATTTTACAAGCAAAACTTGGAACCTTTTTATAGAGTCCAGGTATTTTTAATAATGTTTGTAAAAATTTTGCACCTTTTTTTGCTGAATAATCAAAATGATCATAAATCACTTGAGCAGCTTGTTCACGTGTACATCCTGCTTTTAAAAGTGATTCATAAACAGAAATTGCAGGATATATTCTTGCCTTTGTATGAGGATCCATTGCTTTAGGTTCGTCTTTGTTTTCTTCTATCAATTCATCATAACGCTTATAAGCATCCCTCATAACACTATCTAATTGATCTTCCCCTAACAAATCGACAATAAATTTCTTACACCCATTAAATAATAAGTCACCTTGAGTTTTACTCATAAAAAGCACCTCTTTCTTTATTGGTTAAAACATAAATTATTGGCAAAGTTCTTTTGCAAGAGCATCAATTTGTGCTAATGAATTTTCATTAACAGCAGAAAGAACTGTAACTTTATTTTCAATCAATGTTAAATTCTTACTTTGTGCAAACATATTTTGCATCACTTTTGCTGCAGTACATGCCCAACTTCCATTTTCTACAAAAGCCACACGTCTATTTTTATAATCACGTGAAGTTAAATGATGAATAAAATTATGAACCGCAGGGAATACATCTCCATTATAAGTTGGTGATGCCACAACAAGTTGACTATATCCAAAAGCATCTGATACAGCTTGTGACATATCACAACGACATAAATCATAAGTCACTACATTTGGACATCCGTATTCTTTTAATTTTTCACTTAAAATACGTACAGCTTCTTGAGTATGTCCATAAACAGATGCATATGCAATCACAACACCATCTTTTTCAGGTTGATATGAAGACCATGTTTGATATAGACCAATATAATGATCCAAATGTTCTTTTAAAACAGGACCATGTAAAGGACAAATCATTGCAACATCCAATTGACTCACTTTCTTTAATAATGTTTGAACTGGCATACCAAATTTACCAACAATACCAATATAATAACGTCTTGCTTCATCAGACCAATGTTCTAAGCTCGTATCTTCACCAAATGTTCCAAAAGCATCTGCAGTAAACAATGCACGACTATATTTATCATAACTCATAATCACTTCAGGCCAGTGAACCATAGGGGCATTAATAAATTGTAATTCATGACGCCCTAAATTCAATACATCTCCTTCTTTTACAACAACACGACGATCTGCATAATCATTACCAAAGAAATTTTTCATCATGTTAAAAGCTTTTAAAGAAGACACAATTGTTGTTGAAGGATATCGATCCATAAACACAGCAATATTTGCAGAATGATCTGGTTCCATATGATGAACAACCAAATAATCAGGAGTTGCACCATCTAAAGCTTCATCAACATTTTGAAGCCATTCTTCACGAAAATGAACATCAACAGTATCCATAACTGCAATTTTTTCATCCTTAATAACATAAGAATTATATGTAATTCCATTTTTTACAGGAAATTGACTTTCAAAAAGATCAATTTCATTATCTTTTACACCCACATAAACAATATCTTCGTTCACATCCATATAAACATCTCCTCCTATAAATTCCTATAACATATATTTTATCACTTGTCCCATGAAATTCAACATATCTCAATGTTGGATTACATTTTCATTGCAACATCCCATGCACCCCAAATAACAGTACGTAAATTTCCTACTTTCTTACAATCTCCAACCAAAGGATATTTTTTATTTTTCACCAATGGTGTAGGAACATATCCAACAGACATAATCACAGAATCCGCAGGAATATCTTCACAAGTTCCATCTTTATGTCTAACACAGACATTCTTTTCTCCAATAGATTCAACAATTGTTTCAAAATGAACAGGAACTTTATTTAATTTAAAGAAATCTCTTAAATAAGAACTATTAGCCAAACAGATTCCTGCAACAGCAATCAAATCATCTTTCATTTCTACAATTGTTGGATTTTTCCCTTGAAGATACAAATCATAAGCAATTTCACAACCTGTAAGACCACCACCAACAATCACAACATTTTGTCCGACTTCTTTTTCTTTTAATAAATATTCACAAGCTTCCATTGTTTTTTCAACACCTGGTAACTGTGTCATTTGTCTTGGTTTTGCACCTGTAGCAATAACAAGGTCATCGTAATCTAAATCTTCAACATGTTCTATAACTGTATTGAGTTTCACTTCAACATTGAATCGATCCATTTCTTTTCTGTACCATTCAATTAAAGCCTTATCTTTTTCTTTAAAATCAGGTGCTGCTGCAGCAATAAAGATACCGCCTAATTGTGAACTCTTTTCAAAAATTGTAGGATGATGACCTCGCATTGCACAGACTCTAGCGACTTCCATTCCACCAATACCTCCACCGATAATAGCTACACGTTTTGGTTTATTGGTTTTTACAATTTTGTATTTACAACTTTGCATTGTTTCAGGATTAATTGCACATCTGGCCATGTGCATTGCATCACGAGGATCTTGATCATTAGCAACCCCTTTATAATGAGCCATTGTAAAACATCCATTATGACAACAAATACAAGGACGAATATCCTCTTCACGATTATCTTTTAATTTTGTGACCCACTCTGAATCTGCTAAGAATTGTCTTGCTACTCCCATACCATCAATTTCATGATTTTCAATGGCTTTGGCTGCAACATAAGGATCCATACGTCCAGCCACCACAACAGGAATATCTACATATTTCTTAATATGAGCAACATCTTTTAAATTACAGTTTTCTGGCATATACATTGGTGGATGACTCCAATACCAAGAATCATATGTCCCATTATCACAATTCAACATATCATAACCAGCATCTTGTAAATATTTTGCCGCTCTTTCACTTTCAGCCATATCACGACCAACTTCTACATAATCTTCACCTGGTAAAGCCCCTTCACGATATCCTTTGGCATAAGAAACAACTGAATAACGAAGTGACACAGGATAATCATCACCACATTCTCTTTTGATAGCTTTCACGATTTCTACAGGAAAACGATAACGATTTTCAAAAGAACCACCATATTCATCAGTACGATGATTTGTATATTTTAAAGTAAATTGATCCAATAGATATCCTTCATGCACAGCATGAATTTCAACACCATCCACACCTGCTTCTTTACATTTTTTTGCTGTTTTAGCAAAACCTTCAATCATATCTTCAATTTCTTTCACAGTTAAAGCACGTGAAGACACTTTATCAGACCAACGATTGGGTGCTGGTGAAGGACCTGCACATAATCTTTCGACATCAAATATAGGTTTTGAAATCGCTTTTAAGATAGGATTGGATACCAACAATTCCATCGGACCACTCACTGAAAAAGAACGTCCAAAACCTGCAGTTAGTTGTACAAATAGTTTTGCATCTGTCTTATGAATTTCATCCATAAAACCTTTTAATTCTTTAAAAGCACCATCAGCTTTATACAACCATTGACCACCAAGCATATTACGAATTGGTGCAATCCCTGGTAAAATTAACCCCACATTATTTTGTGCTTTATCCATTAAAAATTTTGCAGCTTCTTTATCAAAATGATGAGGTTCCATCCAACCAAAAATAGATGTTCCTCCCATAGAAGTCATAACAACACGATTTTTAATTTCACAATTTCCTATTTTCCAAGGCGTAAATAAACTTTCTAAATCTTTATTCATACATATTCCCCTCTTCCTCATACGTTAATTTTATCACATATACATACCACCATCAATCTTTGCCCATCAACATAAAAAATGCAACACGTATGTTGCATCTCATAAAAAAACTCCTATGACTATGCATAGGAGTTCATTATATGATAATTAATCATTTGTTCCCATTGAAGGTGTTTCAGGTAATGTTGCAGCTCCATCGATAACAAATTGACCACCAGTAATATAAGAAGATTCATCGCTTCCTAAGAAAGCAAATAATTCTCCAACTTCGATTGGTTTTGCTAAACGACCTAAAGGTACATTTCCTGCAATACCAGCGATTGCTTCTTCTGGATTATCTGGATTAGATTCAATAGCCATTTTTTCAACCATTGGTGTACGTGCATAACCAAGTTGTGAACAGTTAACACGAATATTACGTTGTGCATATTCAACAGCTAAACATTTAGTTAAACCTACAAGTGCAGCTTTTGTCATAGCGTAAGCTGCTTCACCTGGGTCAGCAACGATATCACCAGTCACTGATGATGCAATAACAATTGATCCTTTTCCTTGTTTTAACATATATGGAACAACGGCTTTACAAGTATTCCATGCTCCTTTGATGTTAACATCAATATGGAAATCACGAATTTCATCGCTCATTTCTTCAAATGGTGCCAAACGACATACACCTGCGTTAGCACATGCAATATCAATACGTCCAAATGTATCAGCAGTTAATTTTGCTGCAGCATCTAATTGTGCACGATCAGCAACATTTGCAACACATGTAATAATGTCTGCATTGTATTCTTTTCTTAATCTTTCTGCAGTTTTGTTGACATCTTCACTTAAGTCAACCATACAAATTTTTGCTCCATATTTTACATATGCTTCTGCAATCCCTTCACCAAGTCCAGCAGCAGCTCCTGTAATTAAAGCAACTTTCCCGTCTAATTTTGCCATTTTTATATTCCTCCTTAAAATTTCTTTATTCCATCCAATGTTTCAATCATAACAGGGTTTTTCTTCCAATAAACCAAAACCATCCATAACCAAATCACAACACCTACACCCAAGTAACAAGCAAAACAAATCCAAGAATCAATACCTTGTCCTAGAGTACAGAAGAATGCAATAGCTACAGCAATTAAACAAGCCAAAATTCTAAATGCATCTCCACCTTTGACTTTGTTTTCACTCTTCCAATGAGGATATTTGTGATTAATACGAATAGCACTGATCATTGTAATAGCATATGCACATGCACATCCAAATGACATCAAATTAAAGAATGCACTCATAAAATCACTAGAGTTTTGTAAAACAATAAAGACAAGAGATAACACTAATAAAAATATATTAGGTAAAAGAGGTTGTTGATGTTTATTCACTTTTGCAAAGATCTTAGGTAAGAAATTTTTCTTTGCCATTGAATATAACATACGTACTGTACTCATCCAGAAACCAAGTAAGCTTGCTCCCATACCAAGTAAGCATGAAAGAACACCAACAACGATTGGCCAGAATGTCCAACCTAAAACATGTTGCATAACAGAAATTGTTAAGAAACCATCTTGTGCATATGTTGAATAAACACCAGATAATCCATCTAATCCTGCAACACAGAAATAATAAAAGACATAAATAACACCACATGTAAGAATAGAACCACAAATTGCTTTCTTAGAATTCTTAATAGGGAAATCCCCTTCTTCAACCATTTGTGGAACTGTTTCAAACCCAAAATAAGGAGTTATCAGTAAAGCCATCCCAATAACCCATCCAGGTACTGAGCCAATAGAATTAAGTGTTGTTTGGAACACATTTCCAAAATTTGCTATATCCCAATGTCCAGAGAATAACAACATAAACCCAGTGACAATTGTCACTGCAATGTTACAAAATAGCATCACTGCTTGAGCTTTTACTAAGAATTGTACATTTTGTATAGACATAAAAAAGTACAATAACAATAAGCATGCTGCATAACCAACCATAGCCCAAGTTGATAAGCCTAACGAAAAAGTCTTATTCACCCAAGTCATAATAGCCATAACAACAGCAGGTGGTACAGAAATCCATGCAGCCATAATTAACCAAGATGCCAAAAATCCAACATGTTTATTAATTCCAACTGTATTATAAACAAGTTCTCCTCCACCAGTGTGGAAAAGAGAAGCCAGTTCACTATAAACAAGTGCAACTGGTAAAATTGCTACAGTCATAAGTGCGAATGCTAAAAAAGTTCCGCTTCCACAATAACCATAGAATACTGAATCCCAATAATTTACAAATGTAAAAATAGATCCAGTTGCAACAGTATAAACAAAAATCAATTTCAAACTTTTGTTAAGGCTGTTGCCTTTCACTTCATTATCCATTTTTATCCTTCTTTCTTATTCAGTTGGCGGATCGGCTTTTGTTCCGTCTTGTTTATTATACTCTTTTCAAACTTTATTTTCACTTAATATTATAAAATTTTACATTTTATTCATCAAACACTAACTTCATTAAATAATTTTTAAATACTAATCTTTCTTATCCTCAAAAACATGATTTAAATAACCGTATCCTTCACTCTCCATTTTTTCATAAGGGATAAAACGAAGACTGGCACTATTAATACAATAACGCACTCCTTGTGGGGCTTGAGGTTCTCCATAAAAAACATGACCTAAATGAGAATTGCCACATCGACTTCTGACTTCAGTTCTCATCATTCCATGACTTGTATCTTTTCTTTTAACAAGACATGGTTCTTCAATAGGTTGTGAAAAAGCAGGCCATCCACATCCACTTTCAAACTTATCTTTTGAACTAAACAAAGGTTCGCCTGTTACAACATCTACATAAATTCCTTTTTCAAATTGATTCCAAAATTCATTTTCAAAAGGAAACTCTGTAGCATCATTTTGAGTGACTTCAAATTGTGCTGATGTGAGTTGATCACGAATGACTTCTACAGCAGGTTTTTGATAATGACCAGGATCAATCTTTAAATGAGAAAACAATTGTATTTCTTGTAAAGGAATATGACAATATCCCCCAGGATTCTTTTCTAAATAATTTTGATGATACTCTTCAGCTGGGAAAAAGTTTTGTAAAGGTCCTATTTCAATATAAAACGCTTCTTGACGTTGACGTTCAATATTTGCTAATCTTTCCACTGTTTCCTTTGCTTTCTCATCTGTATAATAAATTCCTGCTTGATATTGTGTTCCTACATCATTTCCTTGTTTGTTTTTAACAGTCGGATCAACAACATAAAAATAAGCCATCAACAAAGCATCCAAACTGACAAGTTGTGGATTATATTCCACACGAACAGTTTCTCTAAATCCAGTACGTCCTGTACATACTGTTTTATAATCAGCTTCTTGTTCACCACTTCCATTGGCATATCCACTCATTGCATCAACAACACCAGGAATGGATTGCATCAACTGTTCTATTCCCCAAAAACAACCACCGGCTAAATATATCACTTCATTCATATGACATTCTCCTTCTTATATTCTTACAATGATTTGTCATATCAAATCATCTTGTCTTTATTTTATCATATACAAAAAAGCAACTCCAACAAAAGGAGTTGCTCATCATCATTTTAAGCAAAAGCATTCTCTGTCCAATCTTTTCTCTTTAACATAAACAAGAAAAGAACACAACTAATGGCCCAAGTCACTGGATAAGCTGTAAAGACCACAGTAATATCAGGAATCCATTGAACCATAAAAGTAATATAAATAATTCTAAAAACACACCAAACCGACAACATAATGATCATTGCAATCATGGCTTTTCCAGCCCCTCTTAATATTGATGCACAACAATGAGCCAAACTCAATATACAATAGAAAAGACTGATTACACGTGCTTGACGAATACCAAACGCTAAGACTTCAGGAGTATTACTAAAGAGTCCAATCAATTGTGGAGCAAAAAGGAAGACAACAATACCAATCATTTCAGCAAAAACAACAGCCATCATTGTGCCTTGTCTTGCTCCTTTTTTTGCACGATCTTGTCGTTTTGCACCAAGATTTTGACTGACAAATGTTGTAATTGCCATGGTTAAACTCATAATGGGAAGAAAGACAAAACCTTCGACTTTAGAATAACTACCACAGCCTGCCATTGCAAAATTACCAAAAGCATTAATATGACTTTGCACCACAACATTGGCAATCGCAATCACACTATTTTGTACCCCACTGGGTAACCCTTGACCAAAGATTTCTCTTAAAATGTATTTATCAAAAGAAAGTTTACGAAGATCGACTTTGATGACAAATCTTCCACTCATCAAATGAGCAAAAGCAATCACTGCACTGATCATTTGTCCTAGAACAGTTGCTAAAGCCGCACCAGCAACTCCCCAACCAAAACCAGCAACAAAAAGAAAATCAAGAATGACATTTGCAACTGAAGCTATAGCCAAATAATATAATGGATGTTGACTATCTCCTAATGATTGAAAGATTCCTGTTGCTGTATTATAAAGAATCAAAGCCATCATTCCTGAACAATAAATACGAAAATATGTTATAGAATTTTCAATAACATTATCTGGTGTTCCCATCCATCTTAATAAAACAGGTGTAAACAAAACACCTAAAATAGAAAGAATAACACCCAAAACAAGTGAAAAAGACACCAAAGTATGAATAGCTTTATCAACACCTTCATGATCTTGTGCACCATAAAACTTAGAAATAATAACGCCTCCTCCAAGGAACACACCTTGGAAAAAACCAATCAACAAAAAGCACAAACTTCCAGAAGAACTCACGGCAGCCAGTGCTGTATCTCCACAATATTGACCAACAACCCATGAATCGACTGTATTATATAATTGTTGAAACAAACCACCCAAAAATAATGGAAAAGCGAAATGTACCAAAATCTTCCATATAGTACCTTCAGTCATTAATAATTTATTCTCGCCCATACTCACTCCCCCATTCATATCACATAATATAAATATTATTTTAGTCCTACAACCCATAAAAACACAAGAGTATTTTCAAATATTTTATCAAAACAAATACACAAAGGCAGAAGAAAAAAAGAGAAAAAGTTAACCTTTTTCTCTCATTATCAATGATTTATTTTTTATCTTTCTTTTCTTGACGTTTGTATTTGATTGTCAAAAACAAATGTTTTAAAGCCAAAATAGGATGATAAAATAACATTCTTGGTCCACTAAAACGCATCACTTCACGAATCTTTTCACGTTGAGTTTTGCCATAACAATGAACTTTACAAAAACTACAAAAAGTTTTTGATTCCATAAATGGACATTTATCAATACGCATACAAGCATAATCATACAATTCTTGACACTCTGGGCAAAGAGATTGATGATGATTCTTTTTACAATAAAGTTCAATCATAAAACGAATTGTACGTTTTTCTTTTTCACGTTTATCTTGTATTTGTTTTTGTAACATAAATAGTCTCCATTTCTTTTTCATACAATATATGTATGAAAGTTTATCATCTCACATCATTCATGTCAAACACTCAAAAGAAAAGAATTTATTATTTTTCTTAAACAATTTTCCAAGGATTGTTTTGTCCTTTGATTTCACATGCACAGCTTTTAATAGAATTACGAACCATTTCAACTATAGCATTTTGTGTATAAAAAGCAGTATGTGGTGTTAAGATCACATTTGGATAATGACTTAATTTTTCAATACTTTCTAAAGGTGCAGGTTGTCCTTTAAAACTCTTATAATAAACAGGTGATTCTCCTTCAATGACATCCAATGCCACAGCACCAATTTTACCTTCATCTAAGCCATCAATAAGAGCATCCACATCAATCAAACTTCCTCTGGCTGCATTGATCATCACAACACCTTTTTTCATTTTTCCAATGGTTTCATGATTGATAAAATGTTCATTTTCTTTTGTTGCTGGAGAAGTTGTATTCATCATGCAATTAGGTGGTCTTTTAGAAAAATTAACTGTTGCAAATGCACGTGCAGGAATTGAAAAATTGGTTCATCTTACACCACAAACTGCAAGAATAATCATAGATGGTCAAGAAACTGTGATTCCTGCAGAAAATGTTCATATTGGAGATGTAATTCTTGTTTTACCTGGTGAAACAATTCCTGTAGATGGTGTGATTTTAAGTGGAACAACATCAATCAATCAAGCTGTTATGACAGGAGAATCATTGCCTGTAGATAAAACAATTGGTGATGAAGTCAGTTCAGGAACATTCAATCAATTTGGTTCATTTGAAATGGTTGCTAAAAAAGTTGGTGAAGACAGTTCTATTCAAAGAATGATTCGTCTTGTTCAATCTGCAGATGCTGACAAAGCTAAAATTGTCAATATGGCAGATCGTTGGGCCACATGGATTGTTGTTGGTGCACTTTCTTCTGCTGGTTTCACTTGGCTTTTTACTGGGGAGATCATTCGTGCCGTAACGATTTTGGTTGTCTTTTGTCTTTGTTCACTTGTTCTTGCAACACCTACTGCCATTATGGCAGCTATTGGTAATGCTACAAAACACGGTTTTCTTGTAAGAGAAGGAGATGCTTTAGAAAGACTAGCCAAAGTTTCTAAAATAACATTCGATAAAACAGGAACACTTACACGCGGACAACCTGAAGTTGTTGCCATTGAAACAGTTTCACAGTACACTAAAACAGAAGTTCACGCTATTGCAGCCACTTCTGAACAACTTTCAGAACATCCTCTAGGAAAAGCTATTGTTAAAAGTTATGCAAACAAAAACAAGCTTCCTACTGTTACTGATTTCCAAATGATTCCAGGTTTAGGTATTCGTGCTACTATCAATAAAACACTTGTCCAAACAGGTAGCCAAAAACTTATTAATGATATTCCTGAAAAAGCTCAATCTTCTATCAATTCAGGAGCTACTGTCATTTATGTAACATTGAATCAAGAATTTATAGGTTATCTTGTTCTTGCAGATACATTACGCAATGAAAGTCAAACAATGATTGCTGCTCTACAACATCTCCATGTGAAACCAGTTTTACTTACAGGTGATAATGATCAAGCAGCAAGACATATTGCTAATGAATTGGGTATTCAAGAGATATTTTCTCAATGTCTTCCAGAAGATAAACTTCATCATATTGATACATATCAAAAAAATGGATATGATGTATGTATGATTGGAGATGGTATCAACGATGCACCTGCTCTTAAAAAAGCCAATGTTGGTATCGCCATGGGTGGTATTGGAAGTGATATCGCTGTTGACGCTGCAGATATTGCTTTGGTCAATGATGATATCAAAGAACTTCCTCATCTTATTGCTTTATCACAACATATGATGAAGACAATTACATTAAATCTTACATTCTCTATGGCACTTAACTTTTTAGCTATTGCTTTAGCCATTACAGGATTCTTAGGACCTGTTATTGGTGCTTTGGTACATAATGCAGGTTCTGTATTGGTTATTATTAATTCTGCATTATTACTTCATTATCATGAAAAATAAATATCAATATAAAAGGATCGATATAGAAACATATCGATCCTTTTTCATAATTCAAGATATTATTTTTTTTGTTCATCTAATGAACATATTCCTATAGGTTCAATCACAGCACGAAAATATTGATCAAGTTCTTCTGGTGTTTGTTTCATATTTCCTTTGATCCACCAGTTCACCATTTCCACAAAGCTTACAGTCATATGATTGATAAGAAAATCTTGAGGAACATCAACATTCAATTGATTGGTTTGAATCACAAATTGATTTCTAATCAATTCATTCATACTACTTTTAAAATATTGTAAAAAAAGTTCATTGTTTCGACAAGAAAGAAGTCCAAGAACATGATGATCATTTTTTTGTAAATGTTGCAATATATGACAAAAAACTGAATGAGGGACATGATGTTGTAAACAAGTATCACATGATTGTGATGAATCTATGGCTCTGGTAATAATATGTCCAAAGAATTCTTCACATACTGATTTTAACAATTCATCTTTGGTTTCAAAATGTGCATAGAATGTTGTACGTCCTACATTTGCAACATCAATAATATTTTGAACTGTAATATGATTATAATTCTTTTCTGTAAGTAATAATGCAAAAGCATCATAAATTGCTTTTCTTGTTTTTTGTTGTCTACGATCCATAATAAGCTCCTTTTCGTACAAATATGAAAAAATGTTCCATAACAAACAGACTGATAATATTATCTCTTGAATCAAGGAATATCCAAGCATAAAATAATAGCGAACAAAGTATTTGTTATCGTACTCATCGTACTGAAAATAAGAACATATGTCAAGTTGACTCACTGTAAAGGAGGATAAATATGAAAGCAAAAGAAAAAACTGCAATCCTTATGGCAATCTTGGCTGCGGCACTCTATGCATTGAATTCACCTGTTTCAAAATTATTACTTCAAAATGTTTCATCGACTATGATGGCTGGTCTCCTTTATCTAGGAGCAGGTATAGGGCTTGTGATTGTACGTTGTATTCAAAAAAACATGAATTATGAATCTCAAGAAAAGAAACTCACAAAACAAGATACACCTTATACCATTGCAATGATTGTCTTAGATATTGTAGCACCTATTTGTTTAATGATTGGTTTATCAATGACAACAGCAGCCAATGCTTCACTATTAAATAATTTTGAAATAGTCACAACATCAATGATTGCATTATTTATATTTCAAGAAAAAATTTCCAAAAGACTTTGGCTTGCTATTATACTTGTTACACTTGCAAGTATAATATTAACCGTAGAAGATACGACAAGTTTTCAATTCTCTTTTGGTTCCCTCTTTGTTATATTGGCATGTTTATGTTGGGGATTTGAAAATAACTGTACACGTAAAATATCAGATAAAGATCCTCTACAAATCGTGGTTATCAAAGGATTCTGTTCTGGTCTAGGATCAATTCTCATTGCTCTTGTGATTGGAGAACATTTACCTAAAATACAATATGTCTTCTATGCATTGCTTTTAGGTTTTGTTGCTTATGGACTTAGCATATTCTTTTACATATATGCCCAACGTACATTAGGAGCAGCAAAAACAAGCACATATTATGCAATAGCTCCTTTTATTGGTGTTGCTCTTTCATTAATTGTTTTTCAAGAAATGCCAGCAATGTCATTCTGGATTGCTCTTCTCATCATGGCTGCAGGTACTTATCTAGCATCTACTGAATCATAAATATATCTTTATTGAATATAAAAACTTATTTTATCGATTTTTCACTACTTTTTAAATTCTTTTTTACAAACTAAAATAAAGCAGAAAAATAATATTTCTAAGATTACAAATGTAAATTAAAAAACCGAAGATGACCTAAACACCATCTTCGGTTTTTAAATATAATAAAATATTCAAATGTATAAACACTTTATTCTTTATCATTCATCTTTAAAAGTCATCAGAATTTACATTTTAACCATCCTTAGGATGATTAACGATGAGGTTTTGATTCATATTTTCAAGAGTCCATACTCTATTTTCTTTTGCATTGTTTTGATCTCAGTATTTACAAATTTATTACTTTCATCTCTTTGATAAATCCAAATTTTATTTTTCTTCCCGTTTATCTTTTAATAAAAAAATTGAAATACTTGCCAACCCAATCCCTAACATAATGAACGCTGTATTGGTTTCTAATTCACCTAAAACAGATA
>SAMEA104404106__coassemble_283_pt1 | contig 56959 bp, 60 predicted proteins | sample SAMEA104404106__metabat2_high_PE_001 | metagenome-assembled genome bin SAMEA104404106 (sample SAMEA104404106) | Balaenoptera acutorostrata
GCTTGCAATCTAATTGCATGTATTTTTTCTATTGACATATCTTCATATATTAAACACATGATATTATCCCATATACCCGAAGAATCTTTTTCTTTAAATTCTTTATATATTTGTAATCTAGTGTTTCCTTCAATGACAATATATTTATTATCTACTGTTTTGTTAACAATGATAGGATTAATTATACCTCCATTGTTTTTAATTGATTCTTTTAATGCAGTATAAGACGATGATGCCTTATCACTTGAAGTAGCTTGTAATGCTAAAGAAATTCCTTCAGATGTGACATTGTCCCCATACATCTCTATCCATTGTTTAATTCTTGGATTATCTTTGTCGAGCTCTATTTTTTCTATAGGCAATAATTCATAATACATATTAATCAACCTCCTAATATATTATATTGGTTTTTTGAATTTTACATCATAGTATCTTTTTGCCTCTTCCGGATATTCTTCTTCAAATAATTTCATTGCTTTCATTGATGAACACAACGTATTTTTTGTTTTGTGTAATTCTTGATTTGCAATACAAAATTCTTTAAATGACATCTTCTTTATAATACTTGGTTGATTACACCAACGTGCAAGCGTTACATACATTCCACGATATTTAGATTCTTTCCATGGTGTTTCATTTTTATTTTGATATCTCATAATGTAAGGAAGACATCCATATTGAAGTAATAAATCAATTCGTTTAAATGCGTTAATAATATCATTTCCATCAACACTTTCAAATCCAACTAATACATAGAATTTAATATTCGTTTTATTTGAATACTTTCTAATAAGTTTTAATTTTTGATGAATTAAATCATATTCAGATACATTATCAAATGCGAAAGTAAAATCTCCATCATATTTGGAAGTAAATAATAATTCACATTTTTCATCATTTAAGATTCTTTCATCCAAACCTTGCTTAAATTTAAATTTTTTTCCTGTTGATATTAATTCTTCTAACAAAGGCTTCCAATTTTGTTTTGGACACCCTAAAAAATTATCATCTAATAAACAGATACTTTTTCTATTTTTATCATAAAATTCTTCTAACGGACTATGCTCAAATACATGATTATATTTTTTATTTACACAAAAAGGACATTTTCTAAAACAACCTCTTGTCATAAAACCTATACTATAATTTAGATATTCTTTAAATTGGACTTTAAATCTATATTCATGAAATTCTTTCCCGAGTTTTTCACATTCTTTTCTTTTCAATTCTACCTGCGTATTTATCCATTCATCATATAAATGATAATCTGGCATGTGATGTTCTATTTCATCTGGTAAATTTGGTGCTTTATCAAAATAAAATCCTGTTCCACCATATTCAACATTTGGTAAATTTAAAATATTTTCATCAAAAAGCGTATCAGTAAATACTTTTGATATATATACTTTTTCATATTTATCCAGTTCGTTATAATCTGTTTTTAATTCTACTTCTTTCCCCTTTTCTTTCCAATAAGCTGAAATTTTTTCACAAGCTAAATTTGGAAATCTATGTTTTTTTCTTCCTATTAAATCAGCATCTATAATAGCAATTGTCATAAATAAAACCCCTTTGTTTATAATACATATTTAATATTTATATTACTTTATTCATAATGAATTAAACTAATTTAATATAAACCTATATATAATTATAAATGATCCTACGATTTGATCAAAGGCATTTTGAATAATACATTAGTATTTTTTGTACCAAATATAAAAAAGAGAAGTGCAACTTCTCTTTTTATTTCTTCTTTCTTGTTATAAACAATGCTATAAGAATAATAAGTGCAATAATACCTACAATCAACCAAGGCATAACGGATGTTTGATCTCCGGTTGGTACTGAACCCATTGCATTAGCATGCATAGGATTTAACATTAAGATTAATTGATTAAGGATTTTCATAATGATAACCTCCTTTTATTTATTATAACAAAATATTAAATAAATTACTCATCTGTTTGAACGAGATTATATTTATGTTTTACTTGTTCTAATTCATATTGCCTTTTATAAATGTCACATTCACTTAACTCCATAATGATTTGACTTAATCTTTCTAACTTTTTATTATCCATAGGTAATTCTATATCTGTTATCATCATATGATGTAATGCATCATATGATGAATATGTTCCTACATATGCATATATACCTATTCTATCCATAAGAACATGGAGATTTTGGGTTTTAGAATCTATATCAAAGCTTTGTAAAGAAATAATAAATTGTACGTGATGATGTTCTAATGCTATCCACTGCCATCCACTTAAATCATATGAATTAGTAAATTTACTTCCAGACTTATATGTCTTAGAGCCATTAAAAACAATTCTCCCATTAATTTCAAAATCTTCTTTATTTCTAAAATAATGAGATATTATACTTTGTTGTTGTTTTCTTGCATCATGATATGCTTGTTTTGTTTCAGTAAAATTCATAGATACCCCTCATTTCTTCCACATTATACTATAAATCATGCAAATAAAAAAACCTTGATATACAATCAAGGTTTAGTCGTTAATTATTCACCAACGTATGGTAATAATCCCATTTGTCTAGCACGTTTGATAGCAACTGCTAATTCTCTTTGGTATTTAGCGCTTGTTCCAGTTACACGTCTAGGAATGATTTTACCGTTAGCTGATACGAATCTTTTTAATAATTCAACATCTTTGTAATCGATGTAATCAATCTTATTTTTTGTAAAGTAACAAACTTTTTTTCTACCCATTCTTTGTCTTTTGAATGCCATAAGTTATATCCTCCTTAAAATTGAATGTCATCTTCCATAATATCGTATGAGTTAAATGAATTGTCGAAATCTTTTTCAACATTCACTGTCTTCATATCATAGAAGTTGTCTTTTTCTACTTGAGGTTGTTGTTGTTGTGCTCTTTCTCTAGCAGCTCTTGTTTCCAAGAATTGAACGCTGTCACAAACAACTTCAACGACATATACTCTTTGTCCTTGTGCATTTTCGTAATTACGTGAACGTAATCTACCTTCTACACCAACTAATGATCCTTTAGAACAATATTTTTCTACATTTTCAGCCACTTTATTCCATACAACGCATGGAATATAATCAGCTTGAATTCCATCTGCAGAATTGTAGTTTCTATTTAATGCAAGTGTAAAACTAGTTACAGCTGCTCCAGTATTTGTTCTTCTGAGTTCTGGATCTCTTGTCATCCTTCCAACGAGTACAACGCGGTTAATCATGTATTACACCTTCTTATTAGTCTCTTCTTAAAGTTAAACGACGTAATACGTTAGCGTTGATACGTGATAAACGTTCGAATTCAGCGATGTTAGCTGGAGTAGTAGTTGTATCAACAACAACATAATATCCTTTAGCATAATCTTTGATTTCGTAAGCAAAGTCACGTAATCCCCATTCGTTAACGTTATCGATAGTTCCTTCACCGTTAGTTAAAACTTTTTTGAAACCTTCGATTAATGCGTTTCTTGCATCTTCTTCAACGTCTGGTCTTACAATAAACATAATTTCATATTTATTCATGTTTTTACCTCCTCCTATGGTCTAATGGTCTGTATTTTTTTTGCAGACAGGCAGTAAATATCTTTACTTGCTAGTGCATTATATCATAAGGAAATCCAAAATACAATGGATTTATCATATAAAATAAGATTATTTCTATAAATCATCTCTGCTTTTAAAAACTTAACTTTTACTTCATAATTTGGTATCATAAACATATGAGAAGGTGAATCTATGAAAGAAAAAAACAAAAAAATGTCTTATAAAGTTTTTATGATAACGCTACTTATCATTACCATAATCCTTGGTGCTTTGACATTATATCGTCGTTATAAGCCCAATAATGTCACAAGCTTTCAAGCTCCAGGTCTTAAAATATCACAAGACTATCTTGTCCCCAATAAATATTCAAGATCAGAAATCCCTTTAAAACATGTGAGTGGTATTGTTGTGCATTACACTGCAAATCCTGGTTCTACAGCCAAAAACAATCGTAATTATTTCAATAACCTTAGAAAAACACATACAACCTATGCATCAAGTCATTTCATTGTTGGTCTTAAAGGAGAAATCATTCAATGTCTTCCACTTAATGAAATTGCCTATGCATCCAATCAACGCAATAAAGACACCATTTCTATTGAAACATGTCATCCTGATTCTACAGGCAAATTCAATAAACAAACTTATGCTTCATTACAAAAACTTGTTCGTGCCCTTATGCGTGAATATCATCTTTCAAGAAAAGATGTCATTCGTCATTACGATGTCACAGGAAAAATCTGTCCTAAATATTTTGTAGACCATCCTGAAGAATGGGAACGTTTTATCAATTCATTATAAAAAGTACGGTCACCCGTACTTTTTTTATTGATGTTCTGATAACAAGTTATCCAATTCTTTTTGTCCAGCTTGACTCTTCATGGCTTGATAATTAAAGAAACTATAACCTTGATATCCTTCTTCATATAAAATTTGAACTTGAGATGAGAGATTGTTTGTAGACTTCTTCCATCCTTGATCATAAGGCAAATCTTCTCCTGCATGATACAAAGCCAATCCTACATAAAGCTTGATCTCTTTTCTTTTCTTCAATGAAGCATATTGTTTCACTCTTTGAGTAAACAATTCTGTTTTCCCATCTTCACCATATTGATTGCTCCAATACACTTGAGGCATCAAATAATCAATATAACCTTCCTGACTTAACCATGTATCTATATCTGCACCACTATTCATACAGTTCTCATAATTTCCTTGAGGACTGATTCCAAAGACAACCTTAGGGTTGCTTTTTTTAATGGTTTGATAAACATCTTTGATCAATAGATTTACATCTTGTAAACGACTTTCTTTGGTTGTATTTTTATGTGACCCCGTCACATAAAAATAATCATCAAAATGAATACCATCCACATCATAACGATCCACAATTTCTTTCACTCCAGCAACAATATAATCTCTCACATCCTGACTATGAGGATTCAATATATATTCATTCTTTCCACAATGAATTGTATAACGAGAATCATTTAACCATAATCCATAAGGTGAATTCTTTTCAAACAAAGAATAAGAACGTTGATTATTGCTTACACGATAAGGATTGATCCATGCTTCTAATTTAATATTGTCTTTATGCGCCATATCAATCATCACCTTTAAAGGATCAAATGATAATGTTTGACGATCTGTAATATATTCAGAAACAGGATAATATTTTGATGTATACAAAGCATCTTGGAAAGGACGGACATGAACAATCACAGTATTCCCTTTAGACTTCTTCACTGTTTCAATAACATCTTTAAAATCTTTTTCAAAGGCCTTTTGTGATTGATAATCAAATGATGACAATTCCAAATAAGATAACCATACTGCTCTTTTCTCTAATTCATCCAAAGTCACACGATGACCTGGATAAGCAATCACAAAAGAGATGATCAATAAAACAATAATTCCAATACCATATTTCTTCATTTATTTTAAATCCTCTGATGTTGTAATTTTGATATTTCCATAATCTCCCATGACAATATAAACATCTTCATCAGTAAATGTTTCTACCATTTGGGCATCATCCGTTGCATTATATCCTTGTTCAATCCCTTTTTGATAAGCATCTTGAATCACTGCACTACAAAAAGCTTGAGGTGTTTGTGCTTGCATTAATTCACTTCTTACAAGTGTTTCTACAATCTTACCATCAACAACTCTTTTGATTGTATCTTTACAAGGAACCATCAATAGACAAGCTTTATGTTCTTGTAAACAATCCAATAAAGCATCAATGCTTTCTTGTTTTAAATAAGGTCTTGCACCATCATGAATAAAGACATAAGACGCTTTGACCTTTTGTAATCCTTGATAAACACTATCTTGTCTTTCTTTCCCACCATCAACAAATTCAATACGTTTGTCACAAACAAGCTCTTGAAAGATGTCTCTTTCTTTAGGACTTGTTACAACAATCACTTGTTCACATCTTTGATCTTTTAAGAAAATATCTAAAGTCATTTCAAAGACTGTACGATTATTCATTTTATATAACATTTTATTATAAGACAAACCTGTTCTTGTGCCTTTACCAGCACATAATAAAACTACACTATACATATTCTCTACCACCTTTCTTCTATTATACATGGAATTCATTTTTAAAAGCAAACACTCATTGTATAAAAAAAGAAAAGTGAATTCTCACTTTTCTATACATTAAATTTAAAGAACATGACATCTCCGTCTTGACCAACATATTGTTTACCTTCTTGACGAATCTTACCTGCTTCTCTTAATGCTTGTTCACTACCATATTCCATTAAATCATCATAAGCATAAGTTTCAGCTCTAATGAATCCTCTTTGGAAATCACTATGAATAACACCAGCCATTTCTGGAGCTAACATTCCTTTTTTAAATGTCCAAGCACGAACTTCTTCAACACCTACAGTAAAATAAGTATTTAATCCAAGCAATGCATATGCTTCTTTAATTAATTGGTCTAAACCACTTTCTTTAATTCCTAATTCTTGTAAGAACATGTCTTTTTCTTCTTTTTCTAATCCGACAAGTTCACTTTCAATTTTTGCACAAATAGGAACAACATCGCATCCTTCTTTTGTTGCGTAATCTTTTAATGTTACATAATAAGGATTGCTTTCAGGATCTTCTAAATCTTCTTCTCCTAAGTTTGCAACATAGATTAATGGTTTCATTGTTAATAAAGAGAATTGTTTCACAATAAACATTTCATCTTTACTGAATTCCATTGTTCTTGCTGGTTTACCAGATTCTAAAACTTCTTTTAATGGTTCTAAGATTGCCATTTCTACTTTAGAATCTTTATCTCCAGATTTTGCTTTCTTTTCAATTTTTCCAATACGCTTTTCTACAGTTTCTAAATCCGCAAAAATCAATTCTAAGTTAATTGTTTCCACATCACGAATAGGATCAACATCACCATCAACATGAGTAATATCCTTATCTCTAAAACAACGAACAACTTCACAGATTGCATCTGTTTCACGAATGTTTGCTAAAAATTTATTACCAAGACCTTCACCTTTTGAAGCACCTTTCACTAACCCTGCAATATCAGTAAATTCAAATGTTGTTGGTACAGTTCTTTTTGGATTAAACATTTTCTTTAATTCATCTAAACGATGATCAGGAACTTCTACCACACCCACATTAGGATCAATTGTTGCAAAAGGATAGTTTGCAGCTTCAACTTGTGCATTTGTAATTGCGTTAAATAATGTAGATTTACCAACATTAGGTAATCCAACAATACCAGCTGTTAATGCCATAAATTATCACTCCTTAACTTCCTCTCCATTTTATCGAAAAACTATGCAAAATACAAGTTCTTTATTTGTCTTCATATCCTCTTTTCGCTATAATAAAGGACGAGGTGAATCTATGGAACAATTCTATAAAAACAATATGAAATTCTTTCAACGACATCCGTTGTTAAAAAGAATACTCATTATGACAACACAATATTTCCCTATCATTACATTTATTGTGTATCCTTGTTTTTTACTCTATCTATTCATACATAAAGATTCCTATCTTCTCATGGCTGTGATCAAACCTCTTCTTGCTTTGATTACTGTCTCATTGATAAGAAAGCTTATCAATCGTTCACGTCCCTTTGAAAAATATCATTATGAACCATTGGTTCCTCATGAAAAAGGACAATCCTTTCCTAGTAAACATACTTTAAGCAGTATGGTTATTGCCTTCACTGTTTATCCTGTTTGTCCTAGTCTTGGTATTTTTTTACTGATTATTGGTTTGATTTTAAGCTTGAGTCGTATTTTTGTTGGTATTCATTTTATCAGTGATATTCTCGGTGGAATGATCATTGCATTGATCATTTCTCTTATTTAGTTAAAATTTTTTAATTAATTTTATTGACAATTATATTTATGATACTATAATATACTTAAAATATTTTAAGTATCATCAAAGGAGGTGCAAAATGCTTAGTCAAGAATTTCAAGCTGTCTATAACATCTTTAAAAAGAATTTCTATCAATCAATGTGTACAAATTCAAAAGAATTAACCATGCAAGAAGCTTTTAGTTTAGATATTATTTATATGTTAGGAACACCCACTATTGTGGAATATGCCAACTATATGGGAATATCTCAACCCAATGCGACTTACAAAGTCAATCAAATGATTGAAAAAGGTTATTTAAGCAAAACAGTCAATCTTGAAGACAAACGTGCTTATCGTTTACAAGTGACTGATAAATTCCTAGAATGTTATCGTGATAATGATCGTTATATCGAAAAAAGCCTTGGTGATATTAAAAATATTTTTACAAAAGAAGAAGTTCAACTTCTTGAAAAAATGTTAGTTACTGTAAAAGATATGTTATCAAAAGGAGAATAAGATCAATGAGAATAATTACTGATTCAACAGCCGATATCGATGTAGAAGAAGCTAAAAAATTTAATATAACAGTTGTCCCATTAAAAATTATTTTTGATGGTAAAGAATATTTAGATAGAGTCACTTTAAATACTGACAAATTCTATGAGTTACTAGAAAATAGTGAGACATTACCAACAACATCACAACCTTCACCACAAGATTTCCTTAATGCTTATCAAGAAGGTATCAAAAACAATGAAGACATTCTTGTTTTAACAATCTCTAGTAAAGTCAGTGGAACGTATCAAAGTGCACATATTGCTAAAGACTTAGCTGAATATGACAATATTCATATTATTGATAGTACAACAGCAACATTAGGATTTAAAATCCTTGTATTAAAAGCCATTGCACTTCGTGATCAAGGGATGTCATTCCAAGATATGATTACATACTTAGAAGAATATAAAAATCGTATTCAAATTCGTGCTTTGGTTGATACTTTAGAATATTTCTATAAAGGTGGACGTTTATCAAAAACTGCTGCTGTTGCAGGAACATTATTAAAATTAAAACCTATTGTAGGTTTAAAAGATGGTGTTGTTGACGTTTTTGATAAAGCCAGAGGTCAATCTAAAGGTGTTGCAAAAATCATCGATTTGGTTCATGAATCAGGAGAAATTGATTTAGACGAACCTATTTTCATCGGATACACTGGAAATAATAACGGATTAGATAAATTTGAAGCTGCTTTAAAAGAAGAATTCCATTTTGAAAATCCATATTATGGATGTGTTGGTCCTGTTGTAGGAACACATGCTGGTCCTGGAGCAAGAGCCATTGTCTATGTTACAAAAAAATAAGGATGTTTCTTAGGAAACATCCTTTTTTATATATTCACAAGCTAAAATACTGTACATAGAAGCATCAACAATCCCTTGATTATTCCAATCTGCCTTACGTAAAGTTCCTTCATAACACATTCCACATTTTATCATAACAGCTCCAGAATGCGCATTACGGGGATCGTGCTGTGATTCTACACGTTCACATTTCACTTCTAAGAATAAAAAAGAAAGTAATGTTTGTAAGGCTTCTGTTGCATATCCTTGATGCCACCATTTCTTACCAATACAATAACCAATATGCATTGTATTGGTTTTTTCATTAATTTTTCCAACAGACAAAGACCCTATCGGTTCTTGTAAATCTTTTGGAACAATAGCCCAATGATAAAAATCCTTCTTTTCATATTCTTTGATCCATTGATCAATCACTTGTTTTGTGACAGATTTATTTTTATGCGTAGGCCAAGTTAAATATTTTGTAACCTCATCATCACTTGCCCAGTTATCAAACATCGCTTCATCATCAGATGCTTGAAAAGGTCTTAATATCAATCGTTTAGAAATGAGTTCTTTTGTTCCTTTATGTTCCAATATCAATCCCTCCTTATTGGAATAAGTATATCATACTTATTGGAATAAGTATATCATACTTATTGGAATAAAGAAAAAACTCTCTTTACCGTTGCTAAATAAAGAGAGTTTTTATGATTAAAGGTTAAATTCGATATATCAATATTTTAATAATACATTTCGGAGGGAGGTTAACGATAAAATATATTATTATTATTTACATAAATTCAATACTTCGATGAATTTATCTTTGTCTAAAGGATAGTAGTGTCCTACTGTTCCTTGACCATTATTTGTAGCTCTTAAAGCCATTTCTTCAAAAGCATCATCACCGATATTCATTTCAGTTAAAGATGTTTTTAAATGTAATTTCTTATAGAAGCTTAATAAATGTTCTCTTAAAATAAGAGTCATTTCTTTTTCTGTGTAGTTATTATAATCTACATGGAAGATTCTATTAGCTAATTGAGCAGATTTATGAGGATGTTTTTCAGCTATATATTTCACATATCCTAACATAACAACAGCCATTCCTTCACCATGAGTAATACCATATTGTGCGCTGATTTCATGTTCGACTCTGTGAGAAGCCCAATCAGATTCTCTTCCTGTATCTAATAAATTGTTATGTGCAATTGAAGCTAACCATTGCACTTCTGCACGTGCATTGTAATCACTTGGATTATTGATAACACGTTCACCATTTAACATCAATGCTTGAATAGCACCTTCAATTAAATAATCTGTAGTATCAACATGTTCAGTATTTGTAAAATATCTTTCTAATAAGTGAGATAAGATATCAGAAATACCACAAGCACTTTGATACTCAGGTAATGTCATTGTATAATTTGGATTCATTACTGCAAAGCAAGGAATAATTTTGTCATCTTCAACACCACATTTGAAAAGACCATTACTGATGATTGATGCATTAGAAGTTTCTGATCCACTGGCAGGAATGGTAGTAATAACACCGATTGGTAATACATCACCAACTGTTGCTTTACCATCAAAGAAATCCCATACATCACCATCGTAAGAAACACCAATAGAAACAGCTTTTGCAGTATCTACTGAGCTTCCTCCTCCAACAGCAATAATAAAGTCTACATCGTTGTCTCTTGCTTGTGTAATTAACTCACGAACAAGTTCAACTTTTGGATTAGGTACAACACTACCATTAGCAGTCATTTTAATACCATTCTTTTGACAAATTGTTTCAATAGCTTGGTAAATACCTAAATCTTTAATAAATTCACCACTATATACCAATAGAATTGATTTTACATTTCTATTGACTAAAATATTTTCTACTTTTTCATAAGGTTCAGCACCAAAAATAATTTTTGCTGGATTAAGATATTCAAAATCTCTCATTATAATCTCCTACTTTCTATCCAAAATAGCTCTTCACTTCACCTTTTTCTGAAGTTTGACCATATCCTTTGAATTTTTCTAGAACGACATTCATTTGATCATCGCTTAATACATGAGGTTGACCTACTGCCATACAACGCCATTGAATTTCAGCAGTCCATTCACATGTAGAAGCTAATCCAAATGCTGATTTTAAAGATGTACCACAAGCAAGCATACCATGGTTTTCCATTAATACAGCATTACCATCACCAATTGTTTCACTGACAACTTTTGCTAATTCTGGAGTACCATATGTACGGTATGGAGCGATAGGAATTTCAAATTTCCCTGCATCAGCCAATACATAATGAACTGATTTTAGAGGAACTCCTAAACATCCTAAAATAACACAATACATAGAATGCGTATGAACAACAGAACGCATTTCTGGTTTTAATTTATAAATTGCACTATGTAAATCATGTTCACTTGATGGTTTTCTATTTCCATCAACGATTTTTCCATCCAATGTCATAACAACAACATCTTCAGGTAGTGTTTCTTCATAACCAATTCCAGATGGACTGATAGCCATATATCCTGTTTCAGGATCATAAACACTAATATTTCCTGCAGTCCCTTTGGTAAGGCCTGATGAAGCCATTTTCTTTCCATACTCTACAACTTCAATTCTTTCTTTTTCCATTAACATAATTCTTTACCTTACCTTTCTTTTATTTGGTTTCGAACCAACAACCTTTACGAAGTACAATACAACCAAAAAATTGTGCTTCACTTGTTTGAACCCCTACATAAGCCTTTTCATTTAAATCATAGAAACCAAAACGATCTAATTTACCAAAAGTAGCTTTAGGTTCATGTTTATTTACAATATCTTTAAAATCTTTCCATACATCAGGAACATAATCAGGATTATCTGTAGATCCCATTAAGATCACAGGATCACCTGGTTCATCAACATCTAATGGAAGTAATTCTAAAATTGCATCCAATAATTCAGTCGCTTTTACACCATCAGCTCTCACTAGTCTTTGAGAATGAGAGGCACATGGGTAATTACAATCGCCTAAAACGATGTAATCACCATGTCCCATAGATGCAAGTGCTTCTAATAATTGTGGAGAAATAAGTGGAGAAATACCTTTTAGCATTGGATTACTCCTTATCTAAATATTCATGAACGTTTTGAGGTTCATAAATACCTTTATCTGTAACAATTCCAGTTACTAATTCTGGAGGTGTGCAGTCGAATGCAGGATAATATCCTTTCACTCCATCCATAGTAATTTTTGTTCCTAATGATTCTAAGACTAATTCAGGATCTCTTTCTTCAATTGATACAGTTGACATATCAGCATGAACTGGATCAGGAGTTCCTGTAACATAATATGGAATTCCATAATATTTACAAGCTAATGCAATTTGGAAAGTTCCAACTTTATTTACAACATGTCCATCCATTGTAATAACATCAGATGCAGATGTAAATAAGTCGATTTTCTTATTTTTCATAGTAAATGCAGGCATATTATCTGAAATCACTGTAACATCAAATCCCATATCGCATGCAACACTGGCAGTTAATCTTGCACCTTGATAGTAAGGTCTTGTTTCAGCACAGAATAATTTGACTGTTTTACCCATTTTACGACATTCTCTAAGCATTGTACCAATAACAGTACCTGCGAAGCATTGAGTCATAATTGTTCCATTATCTGGAATCTTATCAGCGATGTATTTACCAATCACTGTATATCTCTTATAGTTATTGTTAACATAATTATAAGCAAATTCAAACATATCATCAACTAAAGCATCTTCCATTCTACCTTCTTCGATATCTTTTTTAGCGATATCTAAAGCACCATAAACGATACCTTGCATTTGTTCAGATGTTGTTGGACGAGCATGAGATAATGCATAAGCAGCATCACTCATAATTTTTAATGTTTCTTCTTTATCATGACCTTTCGCTTGATATGCAGCTAAAGCCATACCCATAGCAGCAGCAGTATATGGACCTTCACTTTGAGTAACCATATCTTTAATTGCTTTTGCTACATCTTGATATGTATGACATTCAACATGTTCAGTACGAATTGGATAGATTCTTCTATCCAAGATTCTTACGACACCATCTTGATACCATGCCACATTTTCAAAACGTAACATATAGGCTAAATCGTAATCTTGTCTATCTTTTAATTCCATAGTTTATTTTGCAACTCCTTTGAAAATTTCAACTAATTCTTTACCACAAGTGATTTCTTTTCTACGTTTGATCATTTCAATACCAGTTAAAACTAACATTTTGTCTAATTTCACTCTTGTTTCATGATCTTCTACTGAACTTACTTCAGCAACTTTAGAATCTCCAACTGTTCTACGGATCATTTCTGTTGCAGCATATCCGATTGAATCAGCCATTACTGATTTTAAGAATTCAGTTTTGAATCCACCTTTGTATAATGGGAATTCAACTTTTTCATCATATAAATCATTTAATTTTTGCATTGTTTTATCTAAGATTTCAGCAATACAATTTTCAATCCATTCAATATATTCTGTATTGTTTGGTTCTAAGCAAGTTTTATTAGCTAAAGAGAAGAATAAGTTCCCAATAACGTTACCAATATCATATCCCATAGGACCATAGAATGCAAATTCAGGGTCAATAACTTTTAATCCTTCATCATTAATGAAGATAGATCCTGAGTGTAAATCACCATGAATTAAAGCTTGAGCATTGTTCATGAAATTGTTTCTTAAAGAACCAACTTCAGCTTTTAATTCTTCATCATTGTATAAGTATTTTTCAACGAATTCTTCTTCACCTTCAGTGATGATGTTTCTACCTTTGTAATCATAGTATGGTTCAGTGAAAACTAAGTCTTCAGAAATGTCGCATAATTCAACGTTAGTGAATAAACGAACTTTTTCTTTCTTTTCATGTCTGTCTAAAATTAAGTCAGTAGTTGGTAATAATGTTTTAGCTAAGAATGTTGAAATGTTTTCAGCTAAATGATCAAATGTTTTACCATTCATTAATTCTTTTCTTAAGTTTTTGTAAGCTGAGATATCTTCCATAGATAAAGCAAACATATGTTCATTGTAATCATAGATTGTTGGAACATAACCTGGAGCTAACTCTCCTTCAATACCTAAGATTTCAGCTTCAATTTTATTTCTATATAAATCAAGTGGTCTACCAGATGATCTTAAGAATTTATCTGCTTGTTTTACAACAATAGATTTACCTGAAGTTTTACCAATAACTTTAAATACATAGTTGATGTTACCATCACCAATTTCTAAAGCTTCTAATTCTTCGTTTTCATCAAAGAATTTTAAATATTCTTTACAGTATACTTTAACTGTTTCTTTGTCCATTAAAAAATGTTCTTGATATTTTTCGTTACACATAATAAATTATCCTTTCTTTAAGAAGAATAAGGTAAAAGTTTCCTCACTTCTACCTTATTGTAAAATATATTTTTTATTTGCTAGTTACTTTTTTTGGGAAACCAATAATAATGAAGAATACACCGAATACTAACATTAAGATTGAATACCATACGAATGGAATGATAGATACAGGTGAAATTCCAGCCATTGATCCAGCAACAAGTAATTGTCCAGCATATGGAGTTAAACCGTTGAATGCAGATGAGAAGATATCAAGGATACTTGCTGTTCTAGCACCAGGAATGTTATATTCTTCAGAAATATCTTTAGCGATAGGACCAGCAGCGATAATAGCTAATGTATTGTTTGTAGTAGCAACATCGATTAAAGAAACTAAAGCAGCGATACTTAATTCAGCACCAGTTCTAGATTTAGTGTTTTTAGCGATATTAGCTAATAACCAATCGATACCACCTAAATGTTTCATCATAGCGATAACACCACCAACGAATACAGCGATAATTGCCATGTTTTGCATTCCAGCCATACCATTTTGTAATAAACCGAAAGTTTGAACAAATGTGAAGTCTCCATGTAATACACCGATTACAAGACCAGATAAGATTGAGAATCCCATTGCAGGAATAACATGTAATCCCATTAATGATAATGCAATGATTAAGATATATGGAATTAAGTTAACTAAATTATAAGATCCAGAAATAGCATTTGCAGATACATTTAATGGTACGAATGCTAATCCAACGATTGTAATGATAAATGCAGGTAATACGATTAAAACGTTTGCTTTGAATTTATCTTTCATAGCAACACCTTGAGTAGTAGTTGCAGCGATTGTTGTATCTGAGATGAATGATAAGTTGTCACCGAACATAGCTCCACCAACAACGATACCACAAACTAATGGTAAACTAACACCAGTTCTGTGTGCGATGTCAATTGCGATTGGCATTAAAGCAGTAACAGTACCCATTGAAGTACCCATTGAGAAACTTAATACACATCCGATAACGAATAAACCAGGTAAGATCATTCTTGCAGGTAAGATTGACATACCTAAAGTAGTAACTGTGTCAGTTGCATGCATTGCTCCAGCAACACCATAGAATGCACCAGCTAACATATAGATGATAACCATTAAGATTAAAGTGTCATCCCCACCACCTGTACAGAACATTTTAACTTTTTCTTCAAAGCTCATTTTTTCTCCAGGATTTTTCATACATAAACCAATAACTGCTGCCATGAACATCCCTACTAATAGTGGGAAATTGTCAAAGCTTCCAGTTGATAACCCCATTGCAAAATATACAACAAGGAAGATAATTAATGGGATAAGCCCTCTGAAGCTCCCTTTCTTTTGTTCGCTCATTTCTTTTCCTCCGAAATATTTGATAAGTTTTTTTGTTTTTTTATGTACCTAGCTAAGTAACTGCTTACATATTACAACATAAAACAACATAAGTCAACATGAAAACGCTTTATTTGTTGATTTTTTTTTGAATTGTTTTATAAACGGTCAAAAACACACAACATTTTCCAACACAAGCACATATCTTGTTATCATATTTTTTACATTATACTTAAAAAATGCTATAATGTTTATGAATCTATATATCAAAGGAATTAAAAGGGGATTAAATTATGTTAAAAATAGATCGTCATCGTATCATCGAAGACACACTTAACCATACAGGAAGTATCACAATATCAGATATCAGTGCAAAACTACAATGTAGTGAAGAAACAATTCGTAGAGATTTAAAAGAAATGGAAGCTGAAGGGATTTTAAAAAGAATCCACGGTGGCGCTTATCTTCCAAGTGACGAAGATAAAGATGTTCCATTAAAATTAAGAGAATTGTATATACCAAAAGAAAAAGATCAAATCGCAAAAATTGCTATTGATCATTTCATTCAAGATAAAGATGTTATTATGTTGGACTCAAGTTCTACATGCCTACATCTTGCCAAGATGTTATTACAAACAGATTTGTACATTACAATCATCACCAATTCATTATCTATTATTTCACTTTTTAATGACAATCATAATAATGTCAAATTAATTGCTATTGGTGGAAGATATAAAGACCGTTCACATTCATTCATTGGTCCTAAAGCCAGAGATGCTATCTCACGTTATTTGGTGGACAAATCCTTTATCAGTTGTTCTGCCATTGATATCCAAAATGGCTTACTCGACAACAATGAACATGAATGTGATATCAGAAGAACAATTATCAAACATTCTAAAAATCGTATTCTCCTTGTGGACCATACTAAATTCTCAGATTCAGGAGCTTATATTATCGATCAGTTCCAAAGAATATCAACTGTTATCACAGATCGCATGCCTTCTCGTGAATGGCAAGACTATTTCAATGAAAATGATATTGCATTACTTTCCCCACAATAAAAGTCAGTTCATCATGAACTGACTTTTTTATTCTTCAACTGGAATGACTTTTTTCAATCGTTTTTCAAAATCATGACGTGAAAACATAACAATAGCGCCACAACCTAAACATTTAATTTTAATATCGGCACCCATTCTAATGATTTGCCATTGTTGAGATTTTTTACATGGATGTGGTTTTTTCATTTCCACAATATCATTCAATTTATATTCCATAATTACGCCTCTCTTTTATGATATGCTTTCATTGTATTCTTCAATAACATAGCGATCGTCATAGGACCCACTCCACCAGGAACTGGTGTAATATATGATGCCGTTTCATAAACATCATCATAATCAACATCACCACATAATTTATTATTTTCATCTCTATTCATACCAACATCTAAAACAACAGCGCCTTCTTTTACATACTCTTTTGTAAAGAATTTGGCTTGTCCAATCGCCGCAATCAAAACATCAGCACGACGACAGATATCTTTTAAATCTTTTGTACGAGAATGTGCAATTGTAATTGTGGCATGTTTTTGTAAACATAATAGCGCTACTGGTTTACCAACAATATTGCTTCTTCCTACAACAACAACTTCTTTCCCTGTTAAATCATAAGGAATACTATCCAATAACACCATCATTCCTAAAGGTGTACAAGGTACTAATCCTTCTTGACTTAAACATAATTTCGCAACGTTGATAGGATGAAATCCATCAACATCTTTATCAGGATCAATGAGATTTAAAATTCTGTTTTCTTCAATATGTGAAGGTAATGGCAATTGAACCAATATTCCATCAACACTTTCATCATTATTCAATCGAATAATTGTATCTTCTAACTCTTGTTCACTTGCTGTTTCATCCAAACGCACAAGTTCTGATAACATGCCAACATATTGACATGCTTTTTCTTTATTACGTACATATGTTTGGCTGGCTTGATCATTTCCTACCAATACAACAGTTAATTTCGGTATTCTTTTTCCTTGTTCTTGTAACAAAGTGATTTCATCTTTAATTGCATCTTTATTATCTTGTGAAATCATTTTTCCATCGATTCTCATAAGCCCCTCCTTCTTAACTCATTTATTATAAACAATTCCATTCATTTTGTAAACTTAAAAAAGATGCGTTAAGACGCATCTTTTTCACATGTTTCTACACAATATCCTTTATGGCCACAGCATGTACATGTCAATTTTCTCGTTGTAAAAGTATGTTTTGCAAAAAACATTTCTTTTCGACTTGGTTTAAAGACCTTGTGACATTCAGGACAAACACAGGAAATATTTTTCCAATAATATTGAAAGAAAAAATAAACAAAAGGAATACCCAATAAAGTATAAACAACAAACACCCACCAAATATCATACATAAGTCCTAAAATAATAGCTGTCCATTCCAAAATACAAAAAGGAATCGCAAATGCTAACATCTTCCCTCTGATTTGATTTAATTTCTTTTTGTTTTCCATAACCTGAGCTATGTCTCCAATAGATTCTATTGTGATGTCTTTCATGTTTTTGAGAGATTGCTTTAATTGTGTCACTTTCTTTAATTGTTCTTGAGAATTGAAAATCTCTTTCTTTAATTCTAATTCTTGTTGTTGCAAGATTGTTTCCATCACATGATCAAAATTATCTTCTTGAAACAATTCATCAATATGATGAATAGAGAGTCCTAAATGTCTTAACAAACAAATCACTTTCAAACGCACAAGATCTTCTTCAGTATAAAGACGTCTTCCTCCTTCAGTCAAATCACTGGGAACAAGAATTCCTCGTGTATCATAATATTGAACAGTTCTTACTGTCACTCCACAAATCTTTGCTATCTCTCCCGTTGTATACATTGACATAGCTTTCCACCTCTTTTCTTGCTTATACTTTACATCATAACCCTACGTCACAAGCAAGGCCTTACGCTAAGTTATTTTTTAATAAAAGACTGCCTAAGCAGTCTTTAAATCAAATGATACTCTTTTAATAACTTTTCAATAGGTTCTTGATCAATTTCACAACGAGATTCACCTATTTCAATACTTGGTTTGGTTTTCCCATGATAATCACTACCACAAGTCATTAATACATTCTTTTCTAATGCTTTATCATAAAAATAGTGTACAACCTCTGGACTATGATAATTACTAAAGACTTCCACACCATCCATACCTAAAGGAAGCATTTCATCAAAATATTCAAATTTTCCTTTTAAATTATTTCCTGGATGGGCCAAAACAGCAACACCACCATTTTTATGAATAATATCAATTGTTTCTTCCAATGTTGGGAAATGTATTTCAGTATAACAAGGTTTTCCTTTGGCATAATAATCCCAATAGAAATTCACATAAGGATTATCTCCTCTTTCTCCACCTTGACGATAAGGTTTTAATAATTCAACATCTTGGTATTCTTCTTTAGCTAATAAAGCTTCACCAAACATTTCCCCTGTATAAACACCATTATCACTCAAACAATCTAAGTCTTCTTTAACCAAATGAAAACCTAAAGCATTTGTTAGTTCTAATTTTTTCATAGAACATGCAATTTCTTGACGATAAACATTTTCTTCTAACTCTGTAAAGATGTCTTGTTGATAATCAATACCATATCCTAAAACATGAAGATTAACATCTTTAAATGTGCAATCAATTTCAATACCAGGAATATAAATCATTCCTCTTTCTTTGGCTGCTGCCATTCCTTCAGGAATCGCTTTGACACTATTATGATCTGCAATTGCCATAATACGAATATGATGATGATAACATTTTTCAACAAGTTCTGTTGGCGTAAATTCTCCATCATCACTGTATAAAGAGTGCATATGTAAATCTATATATTTTTTCATCTCTTCTCCTCCTTAATCCATTGTGAACCATCTGCTCTTAATAAGATTGTTTGAACCATATCATATAATTCTTCTTTTGTTTGTCCTTTAACAAGGAGAACATAATCTCCCATCGCTTGAGCATGTATTGAAGGAACTTCAATTTCATCAATAATACGTCCTGCATACATTTCTCTGACTTGGTCTAAAGAATAACGATAATCAATGGCATAACGTCTTGCAATATAACCTACCAAGCATTCTCTATGTATATCATAGAAACATTGGTCATATTTCAACATATCTGCCCATATTGTATAAACATCCACATTATATTCATAGTTCATCATATCTGGCATATAGGCACCGGGAGCACGCATATTGACTTCAAGACCAACAATATCTCCACGATGGCCTAATCCTTCTCGATCTTCATCCAATCTAAAGAATTCAAAATGGAAAAAACGACTCTTTGCATCAAAACCATCAACAGCTTTTTTCCCTATTTCATACAAATCTGTTTGATCGACAGCTTGTGTAATAAAAGCCGTATCTCTAGCTTGTGTTACATTTTCTAAGATGGGATTCAACATCACGTGACTTGAACATAACAAGATATTTTTATGTGAATCACTAATCCCATCAAACGTTTCAACATGTCCTGGAACTTTTTCTTCCATGATAAATGGAATATGAGGATCTTTAGTTGCAAAGAAATAGTTCAACTCATCATCATTTTTTAATTCATATGTTGAACTTGCTCCAACACCTTTATCCGGTTTAACAATCACAGGATATCCCACTTCATTAGCAAACCATTTGGTATCATTATAATCCTTAACCAAATGATAACGCGCAGTAGGAATACCAATCTTTCGATACACATCTTTCATTTTAGATTTGTATTTGATTGTATCCATATCTTGAATCTTCATTCCTGTATTCACATTAAAATCACTACGTAACATCGCTTCTAATTCTAACCAATATTCATTTTGAGATTCAATCCAATCAATATGACCATAATGCCAAGTAAAATAAGCACAGGCACGATACATTTCTTCATAATCATCCAAATGATCAACACGATAATATTCTGTTAAAGCATTTTTTGTATGCTCTGGTAAACTGTTATAACTGGTATCACCAATACCTAAAACATGAACTTCTCTTTCTTTTAACCTTGCACAAAATTCATAAAAGTATAAAGGAAAGTGTGGTGAAATAAAAATGACATTCATTTGATCACCTTCTCTACAAAATAAGGAAATTGTTTTTGCCACCAAGGCCAATCATGATTCACATCATATCCCCAATAATCAACCCAAACAGGAATATCCTTATAAGCAAACAATTCTTCCATACGTTTAGCACTGCGAATCATTTCATCTTCCCATGCTCCTTGACCCACACATAAGATTATATCTTGATGACGATACATAGGAACATAAGGATGTTCATAACTCATACCATGGATATATTGGACAGGAGAATTCAAATAGATCAATTGATCATGGTAGTCACCAAAAAACAAATCACTATCATAATAACCACTCATGGCTATTGTTCCACTAAATATATCCGGTCTTCTTAATATAAAATTCAAAGCGTGAGTTGCTCCCATGGAACAACCCGCTGTCATTATTCTTTCATAATGATTGTACTGATGAATAATAGGAATCACTTCGTACAAAATATAGTTATACCATTGTTCATGCATAAAAATACGATGTCTAGGATCACCATAAGTATCCGACCATGATTCTTTATCAATACTATCTACACAAAACAATTGTATTTTCCCTTCTTCAATCCAATAACGTACACTTTCAACCATGCCATTATTTTCAAAATCAAAATATCTACCATCTTGACTTGGAAAAATTAAAAAAGGTTGTCCTTTTTCACCATAAATATGAAAACACATTTCTCTATTCAAATATTCACTCATGTGTCTTATTGTTTCTTTTTTCATATCCCTCACCTACTTTAATGTATATTTCACAAAGTCATTCACTTCATCCATTGTTTTAAATCTTGCCACATACATATCATTTCCCATGGCTCCACTCAAAATCTCTGGCATTCTTTCACACATTAACAAATCCCATTGGTAACGACTCATCACATCATTATGGCTATGACTATAAGGATGATGATCTCTACGACCACAGTAAACACAATAATAAGGACGATTTGTCTGATAATCACTCTGTCCTTTTGTAATCATATCGGCATAGATATCATAAACATCAATATCATTTGCAAAGTTCATCATATCTGGAGTATAACCTCCTGGTGTACGCAAATTCACTTCTAACCCAATATAGTCACCTTTTTTTCCAAGCCCTTTTTTATCTTCATACAATTGAAAGAATTCCATATGAAAACAACGTCCGGCTGTATGAAAAGTTTTCACACAAGCTTGTCCACATTGTCTTAAAGATTCTGGTATTTCTCTTAATGAGTAATAGCACATGCTTGTATTGTTATTGACAACATCCATAATTTGATTTGGAAAGACATGTGATGTTTCAAATAAGATGTCTTTATTTAAATTGGCAATCCCATCATAAGAAATCAACAAGCCATCAACAAATTCTTCCATAATATAAGGATTCTTTAAATCTTGTTGATAGAACCATTCTAAATCCTGATCATTTTCTAATTTATAAGTTTGGCTTGCACCAACACCATTATCAGGTTTAACAATAACAGGATAACCCACTTCTTTAACAAACTTTTTCCCTTCTTCTCTTTGAGATACCAAATGATATCTTGCTGTCTTTACATGCGCTTGTTCATAAAACGACTTCATTAAAGATTTACATTTGACTTCTTCCATCATTGATGTTTGTAAACCTGTTGCAATATGAAAATCTGTTCTTAAACGTGCATCTTGATCTAACCAATATTCATTATTTGATTCCAACCAATCAATACGACCATAATGAAAGATAAAATACCCCATTGCTCTTACCATTTCATCATAGTTTTCTAAAGAAGATACTTGATAATAATCATTGATAGAATTTCTTAATTCCACAGAAAGTTCTTCATAAGGAGTATCTCCTATAGCCAAGACAACAACCCCTCTTTTTTTAAGACGATCACAAAAATTGTAAAAATTTTTGGGAAAAGAGGGTGAGATATAAACAAAATTCATACAACTCATCTCCCCTTCATAATATATATTATTATATCATACTTATAGATGACCCCTTTAAAATTTCAATATTCTTAAAATAATTCCTTTTTTCTTTTTTCTTATTTAGAAATATAAAGAAATTTTATTCCAATTTATGTATAATCTAAATTAGGGATAAAGGAGGATTTTTATGAAAGATAAGCATATTATTAATTTTCAAATTTTTTATTTCTTACTTATAGGTTCACTTGGATGTTTCTTCCCTTACATCAATGTTTACCTAGAAAAAAGCATTGGTCTTGATGGATCTCAAATTGGATTGATCACTGCTATTTCTTTAGTTATTGGTGTTTGTGTTGTTCCTATTTGGGGAATTATCGGAGATAAAACACAAAAATATAATATTGTGTTAATGGTCTCATTACTTGCATCTATTGGTACTTTGTATGTTTATTCAAAACAAACAGTATATATTGGTGTTGTGATTTGTGCAATGATTCTTGAAATTGTACGTTTAGGTTCTGTTCCAATGGCTGATACCATTTCTATGAACTATACAAGTCAAACTGGAGGTAACTACGGTTCTATTCGTGGTATGGGTTCTTTAGGATATATGTTAGGAAGTATGGCTGTTGGTTTCTTAGCTGATCGCTATGGATTAGATGGACCTTTATTTACTTCATATATGGTTTTACTTGGTTTGGCTTTCTTACTTTGTTTACAATTTCCAAAAACAAGTTCTAGTGAAAAAACAGAAAAACCACAAAAAGAACATTTTTATTCATTAATTAAAAATAAAAAATTTATCTTTATTTTACTTTTGGTTATGATGAGTCAAATCTGTGTAGATAGTGTTACTGCTTATTCAGGAAACCACTTGGTTACTACATTACAAAGAGACAATTCATTTATCAGTTGGTTAACATTCGTTCAAGTGTTACCAGAATTCTTCTTCTTAATGGTTGCCTCTAAAGTTGTAGATAAAGTTGGATACAAAAAATACTATACATTTGCAATTTGTTTAATGATTATTCGTTTATTAACATATGCATTTGTTCCAAATGCATATGTCTTTGTTGGTATTAGTATTGTTCACTGTTTCGGAGTTGCCTGTGCAACAGTTGCAGCATTGGCTTATATTAAAGACATTGTTCCAACAACAGTCTTTGGTACAGCTATTACATTATTAAATGCAGCAATGAGTATTGCTAAAGCAATTTATGGATATTTATTTGGTGTTATTTATCAATATTATGGTTCATATAGAATCTTCCTTGCAGGTGCTATTATTGTTACTATTGCCTTAATCTTAGTCATGACAACTCATAATTTTGATCATATTCAACATCATCAAGAAGCTTAATCAAAAAAGAGAAGTGTATACTTCTCTTTTTTTATTGAAAAAATGATATAATGGATGTATAGAAAAGGAGAAATGATTATGGATGATAAGAATTTAAATCAAGCATTGATTGCCCATTTTGGAAGTCATGGTGACATGTATTATAAAGAAGCTCAAAATGTTTACAAAGAACTCCTTTATCTGACTAAGAACGAAAGCAAAGGAAGACAAGAGAATTTAAAAACGTCTTTACTTCCTTTTGTCGCTGTGTATAAAGTTTTATTATCAAAAGGTATGTCAAAAGAAGAAGCACTTGATCATATGTATCAAACTTCTGAAATCTATACGCGTCATGGTATGCGTAAAACCTATGAAAAAGCCAGTAAACTTCCATTTTTCTTTTGGTTATTTAGAAAAATGTTCTCTATAGGTTTAAAAGGAGACAGTTGGGAAGTCGAATGGGTTTCTAACAATAGTGAAACCTTTGAATATAATATTAAAAAATGTTTATGGCATGATGTCTGCACTGAACTTGGCTATCCTGAATTGTGTAAAATATTTTGTAAAAATGATGAAATTAATTTTACAAATGTCAGTCCTCACCTTCATTTCTATCGTGAAAAAACACTTGGTAATGGTGATGATTGTTGCGATTTTCATTTCTATAAGCATGAAAAAAAGGGAAGTTAAACTTCCCTTTTTATTATAATGTTTGTTCTGTTCTTTCAATAATATCATCTTGAGTCGCTTTTGATAAGACATTGAAGAATGCAGAATATCCAGCTACACGAACAATCAAGTCACGATGGTTTTCTGGATGAATTTGTGCATCAATCAAAGTATCTCTAGATACAACATTGTATTGAACATGATATCCGTGCAAACGATTAAAGAATGTTCTGACTAACATTTCTAATTTCATTTTATTTTCTTCTGTTGATAACATTTGTGGTGTTACTTTTTGATTCAATAAAACACCTCCAGTAATTTCATGAGTTGGTAATTTAGAAACGGTTTTGAAGACTGCAGTTGGTCCATGTTTATCCATAGCATGGGCAGGTGAACATCCTTCAGCCAAAGGCGTTTTGGCTTTACGACCATCAGGTGTCGCCATTGTTCCTAAACCTTGTCCAACATTAGCTGAAATAGAAGATGTTCCAGCATAACGAATTCCACCAATTGGTCCACGTCCAAATCTTGTATTTGGATATTTTTTCATTTCATCAATATAACTTTCATAAGCTTCAACAACAAGTTGATCAACAGCATCGTCATCATTTCCATATTTAGGAGCATCATGAAGAAGCATATCTTGAATTTTTTGACTTTCTGGACTTGTAAAGTTATCTAATAAAGCATTCCATAATTCTTCTGGTGTGATTTTCTTTTCATCAAAAACCAGTTTTTTAATAGCAGCTAAGCTATCAGCCATATTGGCAATACCAATTTGTAATCCTGAAATATAATCATAGATGGCTCCACCTTCTTTGATTGTCTTTCCTCTACCAATACAATCTTGAGTTAAAGTGGAACACAAGACATCAGGAACTTCTCTTTCAGAAGCCAAATCAATTGCATTTTCAACAATAACACTCATTCTTGTCATTTCTCTAATGGCTTTATCCCAAGCTTCTTTTAATTCTTCATAAGATGTCATATCTTTGAAATATCCAGAACCTTGAACAAAACGTTTTCCAGAAGTCATATCGACTCCATCATTCATAACAGCAAGTAAAATACGAGGAAAATTATGATAAGACATACCTGTACAACGATATCCCCATTTCCCAGGAACAGCCGTTTCTACACAACCAATCGCTGAATAATTATAAGCATCTTCTTCTTTTACACCTTTTTCAATAAATGAAGGAATAATAATTTCATCATTATTAAAAGCAGGCATACCTGTACCAAGTTTCATCACTTCAATACATTCATTCATAAATTCATGAGATAAATTATGATGATATCTTACAGTAAGATTTGGTTGAGGTAATCGTGTTTGAGCAACAGATTTTAAAATCAAATAAGACAAATCATTCACTGCATCTTTTTTATCTGAAGTTTGTCCTCCAATAGTGACATTTTGATACATAGGACTTCCAGCACTACTATAAGTATGTGCTTGACTTCTGACTTTATTAATTGTAAATGTTTTGATCCATAAGTTATCTAATAATTCAACAGCATCTTCATCTGTTAATAACCCTAAATCTTTATCATGTTGATAATAAGGATAAATATATTGATCAAAACGACCATATGATAAAGAATGTCCATTAGATTCAATTTGTAAAATCAATTGAATAAACCAAGTGGCTTGTAAAGCTTCTTGGAATGTTTCTGCTGGTTCATAAGGAACCTTAGCACAAATACGACTGATTTCTAATAACTCTTCTTTTCTTTTTCCTGTTTCTTTTTCTGCCATTTCTTTAGCAAGTGTAGAAAATCTCATAGCATATGTTTTTACAGCTTCAATAACAATCAAAACAGCTTTATAGAATTGATATTTATCAATACTCTCTGCTTTACACATATCCAATTCTTTTTGTAAACGTCTTACACGGTCTTCATATCCTTTTAACCCTTGCTTTAACATATTTTCATAGTCAACAGCCAAGTGTGCATCTCCTGAATTTAATTTCCCTTCCATTCCAAAAAATCCAGTTTCCATAAACACCATAACTTCTTCTGGTAACAATGCATATCCTTTTGCACGTAAATTATTATTTTCCCAGAATGGTGCAATTTCTCTTAAATCTTCTTTTGTTTGTTCAGTAATATAGAAGACATCTCCATCTCTTTTTTCAAACAAATCAAGTTCATTCAATACAAACTCCAATGTATATTCAGGGAAAATAGGAGCAGCACGATTTGATGTCGCTTGATTTCCAACAAGCAATGTTTCATCTTCGATATAAATAGACATTTTTTCTAAAATGGTTTTTAACATATAAGCACGTTTAACAACGATAGGTAGGTTTTGATATTCTTTATAAGCTTCAGTAGCTAAAATCGCTCTTTGGGCACAAATATAAGGTTTTTGATCCAATACTTGATTTCTATACGTATTCATACGATCAGTTAAACTTCCAAAATAAGCTTTGTTTTCCATATGATATTCTCCTTTGTTTCATTCGTAAGATATTTTTTATATTTTCATTTATATTTTATCATAAGACTTCTAATCGTCAACAGAAAAGATAAAATGAAACATAAAAATGTTTCATTCGAAATATTTACATATAATATTGTGCATGATATGATAACAAAGGAGGATATGTTATGGAAAGAGGTATTATTTTTAATATACAAAAATTCAGTATTCATGATGGTCCTGGAATTCGTACTACAGTCTTCTTAAAAGGTTGTCCTTTAAGATGTCAATGGTGTTCAAATCCAGAATCTCAACTCACAAGAATACAAATATTACACGATCAAGAAAAATGCATTTCATGTGGTCAATGTGTACAACATTGCCCTATGCATGCTTTATCATTTATAAATCATCGCCTTCACGTCGATCATCAACTCTGTGTTGGATGTTTAACCTGCGTCAATCAATGTCCTACACATGCCTTGAGTTTTGAAGGTGAATACAAAGATGTTCAAGATGTTGTTGATGAATGTTTACAAGATCTTCCTTTTTACGAAGAATCCGGTGGTGGTGTGACAATCTCAGGAGGAGAAGGTATGTCACAACCCGCTTTTGTAAAAGAACTTGTGATGACATTAAAACAACATCATATTCATACAGCTATTGAAACAACTGGATATATTGAACCAGACATCTTTCATGATCTTGCCCCTTTGTTTGATTTATTATTATTTGATGTTAAACATCATGATTCAAAGATGCATCAAAAAGGAACAGCTGTTCCTAATGAACGCATTATAGACAATCTACAATGGGCCATTTCTCAGGGGATAGACGTCTTACCAAGAATTCCTGTCATTCCAGGTTTTAATGCATCGTTAGAAGATGCCAAAGCCTTTGCCAAATTGCTCCAACGTGTAGGAGCAAAAAGAGTTCAATTGCTTCCTTTCCACCAATTTGGTGAAAAAAAATATGAACTCTTAGGTCGACAATATGCTTATCATAATCAAAAAGCCCTTCATCCAGAAGATTTGAAGGAATACCAACAACTCTTTTTAGATCAAGGACTTGATTGTTTTTTCTAACACTCGTAAGAGTGTTTTTCTTTTACATTGCTTTTAATGATTTTTTAAATTGATGAGTAAATAAACATGCAGTAAATGTTACAGCAAGTAGATCTGCAATCGGTTCTGCCATGTAGATTCCCATTGTTGGATTATGACTCATTAAACGAGGCATAATATAAATCAATGGAACAAGTAAAATAAATTTACGTGTAACAGCAACCATAATAGAAGCTTTGGCATTTCCAATAGACGTAAATGTCAATTGACATGCTGTTTGAATACCAAAGATACATAAGACTGCACAGAAGATTCTTAAAGCGACCTTTGTAAATTCAAGAAGTTCTACATTAGAAGTAAACATTCCTGCAAAGATTTGTGGGAATAACATAATACATGCCCACAATGTGATAGAATAACAAAGACTGACTTTTAATAATAATTTATAAGTATCGACAACACGTTTCTTATTTTTAGCTCCAAAGTTATAAGAAATAATAGGTTGTGACCCTTGTCCAATTCCTTGTAGAGGTAACATTGCAAATTGCATAACACTCATTAAAATTGTCATTGCCCCAACAGCAATATCTCCACCATAACGAAGTAATGAAGCATTAAAACATACAGAAATAACACTTTCACTGGCTTGCATAATAAATGTTGCTGTTCCTAAAGCCAAACATGGTAAAATAATTGATTTTTCAATTTTAAAATATTCTCTTTTTAATTTTAAAACTGTTTTTTTACCAAATAAGAAAGACAATACCCAAATACAAGAAAGAGATTGAGAAATAATAGTCGCTAAAGCTGCACCTCTCACTCCTAAACCAAATCCAAAAATAAAGATAGGATCTAAGACAATATTTGTCACAGCTCCAATCAAAACAGAATACATTCCTGTTTTTGCAAAACCTTGAGCTGTAATAAAGATATTCATACCTAAAGTTAATTGAACAAATAATGTTCCAATAGCGTAAATATTCATATATTGTGTTGCATACATAATTGTATTTTCACTTGCTCCAAAAGCAAGTAATAATGGTTTATTAAACAATAAAAGTGTAATAGTAATGACAATTGAAAATACAATTTGAGTAGCAAAGCAGTTTCCTAAAGTACGTTCTGCTTGATCTTTTCTCTTTTGTCCCATAAAGATAGAAGCACGTGGTGCCCCACCACTACCTACCAAATAAGCAAAAGCAGAAACAATCATAATTAAAGGTAAACATACACCAACACCTGTTAAAGCCAAAGACCCAACTTCAGGTATATGCCCGATATATATTCTATCAACAATGTTATATAACATATTGATGATTTGAGCTGCCAATGTTGGTAATGCTAATTTTAATAATAATTTACCAACGGGTTCAGTCCCTAAAAACGAATTTTGGTCTTCCATTTATTTTTCCTCCTTACATAATCCTTCTGTCACATTACGATTCATACGTTCATATAAAGAATCATACATCTCAAAATCTTCTTGACTAAATCCTTGAAAAACTTGATTGAAAAAAGAAGACATTCCTAAATCAATATCTTGAGTTATGAATTTTGTTTTTGATGTCAAAGTCAAATGAACCCAACGATGATCATCATCATCAATACATTTTTCAATCAATTCTTTTTGAATTAATAAATCCACACCACGAGATACATTCCCTTTTGATAACATTCTCATAGAAGCAATCTGAGCCACTGTATCTTGACCTGGATTATTATGTAAAAAACTAATAATTTGTAATTCAATTTTAGATAAATTATATTTTATTCTCACATCATCTAAGCATAAGTCATAAAACTTATTCATTTTTTGAATAGAGATCAAAACATCACTCGTCTTTTTCATGATTCACTCTCCTCATATAGTTCAATAATGAACTGTTCAACAATGAACTATTATAGCACAGATTATATCAGAGTCAATGCTTCTTATAGAAAGAGTTCATTCTCTTTATAGACAGTTTCTAAAGGACTTAATTTTCCTTTGACAGTTTCTAAATAACCCGCTGGATTTTGTCTATCATGAGTTGGACAAGCTTCAATACAAGCTTGACATAAAATACATTGTTGAGGATCAACAACTTGAAAATCAATATTTGAAATAATATGTTGAGGGCAAACACTTGCACAAGCACCACATCTTTGGCATGTTGCTTTTGGTGCTGTACACAAATCATTGATTTTTATCACTTTATAAGGGTTATTCCCAGGAATACGTGCTGACATATCTTCTAATGAAGATGACAAAATGCGTTGTCTCAATTCTTGTAATTGCAAACAATCTTTTTCATTTGGTCTTCCTTTGGCCACATTTCTAGATAAAGAGTGTTCTGCTAAAGCACCGATGGCTCCAACAACACGGCATCCTTGTTTATGCATCATATCACTCATTTCTAACAATGCATCATCATAAGCACGATTTCCATAAACACCAATAATAATACTTGCACAACCATTTCCTTCTAATAGTTGTAATCTTTGATGAATCACTTGAGGTATTCTTCCTGAATACACAGGGCAAACAACCACAACAATATCATCTTTTTGACATACTGTTTTTGGTAAATCTTCAGTTAAGATATCCACCATGACGCTTTGGTCATATCCTTCTTGAAATGCACAGGCTACTTTTTTTGTCCCACCTGTTGGACTAAAATAAAAGACTTTCATCATATCCTTATCCTTCTTTCCTTAAACAGTCCTATTCTATCAAATAATACAAGTATGTCAAACATATAAAAAGTATCATCCTCATGGATGATACTTTTTTATTTCTTATAAATGACTTGACCACCTTTAATGGTTTCTAAAACTTGAAGATCCATAAAATGATCAAGATCAATGTCTAATGGGTTTTGATCTAAAATAACCATGTCTGCAACTTTACCAACAGTTAATGTTCCTTTGGTATCTTCTTCAAAGTATTGATAAGCAGCATTCACTGTAATTGCTTCTAAAGCTTGATAAACATTCACTCGTTGTTCTTCACCAATACTTACACCGTTACGAGTTACTCTTGTTATAGCACTATAAAGAGTACGAATCATATCTGGAGGGATGACGGGTGTATCTTGATGGAAGGTATAAGGTAAACCTAAATTCACTGCATCTTTCACTGGTGAAATACGACTTCCTCTTGCCAAACCAAAGTTCTTTAAATGAATATCTCCCCAGAAATAAGTATGAGCTACAAAAAAACTTGGCATCATATGTAATGGAATCATTCTTTCAAGTTGTTGTTTTTGAACAAGTTGGGCATGAATCATAACAGGTCTTGATAAGTCTGTTTTCTTTTGATCTTTAGCCACTTTTTCAAAGACTCTAACATATTGTTCACAAGCAGCATCTCCATTACAATGTGCTAACAATTGACGATGTTCATCAGTTGCCTTTGTCATATAACGATATAAGTCTTCGTCACTAATAATAGGATATCCACAATATTCTTTTTCCCCTTCATAGGGTTGCAACATCCAAGCTGTTCGTCCTTGTGGAGAACCATCCAAAAAGATCTTATATCCTCCAAGTTTCAAATGTTTCAAATACTTTCTATCAAATTCTTTATTTTCTTCAAATAATGTAGGTTCATGAATAATATCAATAAATCCTACAACATCCAAAGTCAATAAATCATTCATAGCCGCATGCTTTAATAATTGAAACAATGGCTTACTCACCATACCATCTTGTACAGTTGTAATGCCATAGCTAGCATACATATCTTGAGCATCCTTCATCAGTTCAAGCAATCTTTCTACTGATAATCCAGGAAGTTTTGCTTGTGCACTTAAAAAGGCATTTTCTTCCATATATCCATTTGGTTTTTGTGTTCCTTCGATACGTCCATATTTTCCATCACTTTGATCAGGTGTATTTTCATCAATCCCTAAAATTTCTAATCCTAATGAGTTAAATGAACCCATATGAATAGATGAATGTGTAATAATAATAGGATGTTTTGTACTGACACGATCTAAGCAAAAGATATCTGGATGTCTTTGTTCTTGTAAAAAATTATGATCGTATTGACATCCATGAACCCATTCTCCTTCTGGAATATGTCTTTTTTCAATAAAGTCTTTTAAACATTCCACAATATCATCAAAACTATGACATCCTGAAAGGTCACATTGATTCATTGCATTGGCAGCACCTGCAAAATGAGAGTGGGCATCAATAAATCCTGGTAACATTGTTTTATTTTTTAAATCCACAACATGTGTTTCATCATTATAAAAAGCTTTGAGATCATCATAAGAGCCAACAGCTATAATTTTTCCATCTTCAACACATAATGATTCTGCATAAGGTTGATTCTTATCCATGGTGATAATATGTCCATGTGTGTAAATAGTTCTCATATCAAACCCTCCTTTACTTTCTTTTTATTCTATACTCTTATTTTGAACTGAATATGAAAAAACTTACCGAAGTAAGTTTTATATTTTATAGATTTGTACATTTTGTTTTTGTAAATATATTTCTGAATCATGTTGTATCTCTTGGTCTGTAACGACCATAGAGACTTTCTCAGTAGGTAAAAGTTGAACATGACCTATTTTATCAAACTTAGAAGATTCTGTTAAAACAATGACTTCTTGTGCTTGAGAAGCCATATCCCTTACTGTTTCACATCGCATATAATCATTCCCTGTAAAACCAGTCTCTTTAGAAAAACCATCTGTTCCAATAAAGAAACGCTTCACATAAAACATTTCTACACATTTTCTTGTCATGGGGCCAACCATGACTTGTGAAGAACTTTGATATTCACCACCAAGTAAAATGATTTTCACATTGCCTTGTTTTCTAATATAGTCTGCAATAAAGGCTGAGTTGGTAATGATTGTCATATCTTTTTTCGTTCTTGCGATTTCTTGAGCAAGCAGTGCACAACATGAACCAGATTCAATCATGACTGTTTCACCATCTTCAATGAACTCACAAGCACGTTTTGCGATTTGTTGTTTAATATCATAATGATAAGCCAAACGCGTATTAATATCGTCATTAGAATTTAATGTCGCATAACCATGCTCACGTTGAATCAAACCAAGATGTTCTAGTTGATCCAAATCTTTTCTAATTGTCACTTGTGAGACTCCAAGCAATGTTGAAAAATCACTAACATTGACTTTATGTTGTTCTGTTAACAACGTTAATATTTGTGTATGTCTTTCTTTCATTTTTAACATTTCTATCACCTTTTTCTCATTAAAGCCTATCATAGCAGCGTTATAAAAGCAAAAGAAAAAAGTAATCTAAGATTACTTTTTTTCTTATTATATTAAGCCATATTATGTCGAGTATACATTTAGCGTCTTTATGTATATGAATAGGAGTAAGGTAGGATATGTACGACTTAATATTTTATACACATTTCATTTTGTTTAAGTTAGCTATTGCTAACCTAAATATAGGATACATCTTTTTTTATTTATTGTCAATATATATTATGCAATATTTTTGTTAAATTTTTTATTTTAAATATTGCTTAAAACCTTATGATGACAAGGTTTAAAGAAAAAGGAGTATCATCGATACTCCTTCGTATTATGACTTATTTATTTTTGTTATCGTCTTTATAGATATCATATAAATGAGAAGACGTTTCACATAACGAACCGTGTCCACATGATCCGCAATCTCCACCACAAGATAACTTTCCAGCTTTTTTATCCTTATACATTTTAAGAACAATAGAACCAACAATAGCTACCAAAACAAGTAAGACAAGAAATGTTGACAAATTCATTATGAAACACCTCCTTTATTATTTTACTGCGTAATCAATTTCGTCACTTTCAGGAACGCTTGGTTTTCTTACTAGTAAATAGATTATACCAATTACACAGATAAATGCAACTACTGTACCTAAACCAAATGTACCAAATACGAATAAATTACCTAATTGATAAATAATTAATCCAATAACATATGCAAATGCACATTGATATCCAATTGCGAACCAAGTCCATTTTGCATTATTCATTTCTCTTTTGATTGCACCAATTGCAGCAAAACATGGAGCACATAATAAGTTGAATGCTAAGAATGCATAAGCAGATACAACTGTGAAATCAGCAGCTAAAGTACCCCAAATTTCAACACCATCTTCTGCAACTTCAGCAAATCCATATAATTGTCCGAATGTAGCAACAACGTTTTCTTTTGCAACCAATCCAGTGATACTAGCAACAGCTGCTTTCCAATCACCGAATCCAAGAGGACTGAAGATCCAAGCAAATGTTTGACCAATAAGAGCTAAGAAACTGTTATCAATATTTTCAACAGCTACTAAAGCACCTTCTTCAAATCCATAAGTTTGTAAGAACCAAATAACAATTGTAGAAACTAAGATGATTGTTCCAGCTTTTTTAATGAAAGACCAACCTCTTTCCCACATACTTCTTAAAACGTTAATAATTCTAGGAGCATGGTAAGCAGGCATTTCCATTACGAATGGAGCAGGATCACCAACGAATACTTTTGTTTTCTTTAAAATAATACCAGAAATAATAATTGCACCAACACCTAAGAAGTATGCACTTGGAGATACCCAAGAAGCACCATCAAATAATGCCCCAGCAATTAATGCGATAATTGGAAGTTTAGCACCACAAGGAATAAATGTAGTTGTCATGATTGTCATCTTACGATCACGATCAGATTCAATAGTTCTTGATGCCATAACACCTGGAATACCACAACCAGTACCAATTAACATTGGAATGAATGATTTACCAGATAATCCAAATTTACGGAAGATTCTGTCCATGATGAATGCAACACGTGCCATGTAACCACAATCTTCTAATACAGCTAAGAATGCAAATAATACGAACATTTGAGGAACGAATCCTAAAACGGCACCAACACCAGCTACGATACCATCAAGGATTAAGCTTTGTAACCAACCCGCAACATGAATAGTCACTAAGAAACTTTCAATTGCTGGTGGAATAATTTCTCCAAACAATACATCATTTGTCCAGTCAGTAACATATGTACCTACAGTTGTTACTGATACATAATATACTAACCACATTACTAATGCAAAGATTGGTAATGCTAAGATACGGTTTGTAACAATTTTATCAATTTTATCAGATGTAGATAATTTTTCACGTTTTGCTTTTACATAACTATCAGCAATAACTTTTGAAATATAAGTATATCTTGCATCTGTAATAATACTTTCACTATCATCATCATATTCTTTTTCAAGAGCAGCAATTGCTTCTTCATTCACTTTTGCTACATTTAATGATTTCATAATTTTGTGATCACGTTCAAACATTTTAATACTGTAGAATAATTTTTTGTTTTCTTCTACTGTAGCAGGTAAATCGTTAGCTAAAGTATTAAGAGTTGCAGAAACTTTTTCGTCATAGATGTTTTTAGCAACAGCTGTTTGACTTCCCGCTTCTTTAACAGCTTTCATTAATTCAGCAATACCTTTGTTTTTTAATGCTGAAATAGGAACAACTGTACATCCTAATTCTTTACCTAATTTAGCATAATCAATTTTATCTCCACGAGATTCAATGATGTCTAACATATTGATAGCAACAACAACTGGAATTCCTAATTCAACCAATTGAGTTGTTAAATATAAGTTACGTTCAAGGTTTGAACCATCAACGATGTTTAATACAACGTCAACTTTTTCATTAATTAAATATTCACGAGAAACAACTTCTTCTAAAGTATAAGGAGAAAGTGAATAGATACCAGGTAAGTCAGTAATCTTAATCTCTTTATCAGCCTTATATTTCCCTTCTTTTTTTTCAACTGTAACACCAGGCCAGTTCCCAACGAATTGGTTTGAACCTGTTAAGATGTTGAATAGTGTTGTTTTCCCACTGTTAGGGTTACCTGCTAATGCAACTTGTATTCCCATAATTTGTCCTCCTCTAAATAATTAGTTACAACTAACTTTTTCACAAAAATAAGCGCTGCCTATTCAACGTCAATCATAGCAGCGTCAGCTTTTCTTAATGATAATTGATATCCTCTTACTGTGACTTCAATTGGATCACCTAAAGGTGCTAATTTTGTAACATGAACCACTACACCTTTTGTAATACCCATATCCATAATTCTACGCTTCGTTGCTCCTTGACCGTTTAATTTTTTCACAGTCACTGTTTTACCAACTGGCACTTCTCTTAATGTCATACGCACATCCCCTTTTTATTAGATCATAATTTTTTTAGCTAATGTTTCGCTAATAGCTACACGACAATCTTTAACGTTCACAATGACGTTTCCATTATTTTTTGTGACAACTGTGATTTCAGTGTCAGGAAGGAAACCTAGATTTTCAAGATGACGTTTTGTTTCTGGATTGCCACCAATTCTTTTAATGGTATTCTTTTCTTGAATATTTGCTAGTGTTAATGGTATCATCGTTAACCTTCTTTCTACAATATTAGTTTCGACTAATAAAAATTAGCTTTAACTAACTCTTGCATATAAAAATTAAGTTAGTGTCTCCTAACTTCAACCATAGTATACTCCCCACTATTTTTAATGTCAATAAAAAATGGTATAAGAAGGGCTTGTTCTTACTAAAAAACATAAAAAACACATAAAAAAACGTTTGTTATATTTCTAAAACAAACGTTTTTCCTTCAACACTACATTGTATACTTCCCTTTTGTTTAAAATCATCAAGCGTTCCTGGAATCACAACATAAAACGTTTTTGTCTGTAAACCCTCGATAACACTGGAGCGAGAGACACTTTGATGATCATGACTTTCCTTTATAAAATCTGCCGGAATACGTTGTTGGCCCGTTTGGTATACACAATTTAAATAAGATAGTAAATCGATGGTTTGACTTGTTTTATTTTTAATATCGCATTTCACATATAAGAAAATCTCATTGTCATCGGGTGCTGGAATATAAGAATAAACAAGACCTTTATGAGAAGGTTCTATTTGTTTAGATGTCCCCATAGCATCCAAGACAATTTGTGTATCTTTATAATCAATAATATCTCCTAATGTTTTCTTAGAATCGTGTTGTTCTTTTGTTTCTGGAGTGAATGAATATTGAAATCTTTCTCCTAGAACAGTGAAATATAAAACTGCACCTTCTTTAATTTCTACTTTTGGAACTTCACAATACAAATGAACATATCTTGATTCACTGGAATCAAGAATACCTTTTGTCATTATTTTATTATAATCAGCTGTTTCTATAGCAATCTTTAAATCATATTTTTGTTGATTCACTTCATAATGTCCCGAAAACAAAGATGTGATATTTTGTGTTGATGACGTTAAATTGGTTGTTTTGACAATCACATCAATAAATTGATGGGCTTGGTGAGAGACTTGTAAGGAATTTAAATAATGTTTTTGATGGGATGGGGTAATCTCATCACTACAATAATTTTTGATCAATTCACATTCCACTTGATTTTGAATAACAAAATGATTTTGTTTATTCACATTAAGTGGTTCTTTTGTGGATGTACATCCAACAAGAAAAAGAACACATAAACAACAAGCAATCCATTTCTTCATCATCTTTCACCCCTCATACAATCATTTTATCATGAATAGATTTGAATTACACGAAAGATAAGAAGTCTTAAAATATTCTATAAAAAAAGCATGTCTTACGACATGCTTTCATTATATATTAGTCAATTGATACAACTTCGTATCCAGCATCAACAACAGCTTGTTTTAAAACATCATTAGCGACATCTTTGCTTAATGTCACAATTGCTTGACCATCTTTATGGCTTGCAACTGCTTTTTCTACTCCATCAATACCTTCTAAAGCTTTTACTGTATGTGCTTCACAATGTGGGCACATTAACCCTTTAATTACGATTGTTTTTGTCATTGTTTTTTCCCCTTTATTATGATTTTCTATAGATAACACTTTGTATCCATCATTTTCAACAGCTGTCTTCATCACTTCAAAATCAACATCTTGCAAAAGAGTGACAATAGCGATAGCTTGTTCATGACTGACATCTGCATGTTCAATACCTTCAATAGCTTCTAAGCATTTCTTTACTCTACTTTCACAATGTTCACACATCATTCCTTCAATATGAAGAGTGACTGTAGGTGCATTTTCTAAAGGACATGCACATTGAATAGGTTCATTGGAACTAACAACAATAGGTTCACCTTGAGAAGCTCTGACTTTTAAAGGTTTATCCTTTGATGCATCATGTAATTTAAATAAGTTCAAACGTAATGCATTGGTTACAACACAGAAGCTTGATAAACTCATTGCTGCTGCACCAATCATTGGGTTCAATGTAATACCTAATGGAATAAAAACACCGGCAGCAATTGGGATACCAATAGAGTTATAGAAGAATGCCCAGAATAAGTTTTCGTGAATATTACGTAATGTTGCACGACTTAAACGAACAGCAGTTGGAACATCACTTAACTTCGATTGCATTAAGACAACATCTGCTGCATCAATAGCAACGTCAGCTCCTGCTCCAATAGCAATACCAATATCAGCACGAGTTAAGGCAGGTGCATCGTTAATACCATCACCAACCATGGCCACTTTACCACGTTGTTGAAGTTGCCTGATGACTGATTCTTTTCCATCAGGTAAGACACCAGCAATAACTTCATCAACACCAGCTTGATCACCAATAGCTTTGGCTGTTCTTTCATTATCACCTGTTAACATAACAACATGAATACCCATGTTTTGAAGTTCACGAACAGCTCGTGGACTATCTTCTTTAATTGTATCAGCAACAGCGATAATACCACATAACTTACCATCTTCACTAAAGAATAGAGGTGTTTTTCCTTCTTCAGCCAAACGGTTTGATGCTTTTTCTAAATCTTCACTCACTGTTGTGATTGTTTTTATAAATTTATGGCTTCCACCATATAATACTTTTCCTTGAAGTTTTGCTGTTAAACCATTACCAGGTAAAGCTTCAAAATCTTCAACATCTCCACCAGCAATATTTTTTTCTTGAGCATAATTAACAATAGCTCTAGCAAGTGGATGTTCACTCTTTGTTTCAAGTGCATAAGCACGAGCCATTAATGTTTCTTCATCATAACCTTCTGCTGGTAAAAGATCAGTCACTTTTGGTTGACCAGAAGTAATTGTTCCTGTTTTATCAAGAGCAACCACAGCAACACGTCCTGTTTCTTCAAGAGAAACAGCTGTTTTAAATAAGATACCATTTTTAGCACCCAAGCCATTTCCAACCATAATGGCAACTGGAGTAGCTAAACCTAATGAACATGGACATGAAATAACAAGAACAGAAATTGCTCTTGCAAGAGCATATCCAACATCTGGTTTGATAAACATCCAAACAACAAATGTAAGAACGGCAATAGAAATAACAACCGGTACGAAGATCCCTGCGACTTTATCAGCAATCTTAGCAATTGGAGCTTTTGTTGCAGCAGCATCAGAAACCATTTGAATGATTTGTGATAATGTTGTATCTTCACCAACACGAGTGGCTTCACATTGAATATAACCTGAAGTATTTGTTGTGGCTGCTGAAACTTCATCTCCTACTTCTTTATCTACTGGAATAGATTCACCAGTAAGAGCCGCTTCATTTACAGCACTACTTCCTTCAATAATCACACCATCTACAGGGATATTTTCACCAGGTTTTACAACAAAAATATCACCTTTTTTCACTTGTTCGATAGGTACTTCTTTTTCAACACCATTTTTATAAAGAACGGCTGTCTTTGGTGCCAATTTCATAAGTCCTTTTAAAGCATCTGTTGTTCTTCCTTTAGAACGTGCTTCAAGCATTTTACCAACAGTGATAAGTGTTAAAATCATCGCTGCTGATTCAAAATAGAACTCATGCATATAATGATGAACCATATGCATATTTCCAAGATTCATTTGATTGATCATCGCAAACAATGCATATAAACTCCAAACATAAGATACTGCTGATCCCATTGCGACCAATGTATCCATATTAGGAGCACGATTCATAAGAGCCTTAAATCCACTAATAAAGAATTTTTTATTAATAACCATGATAATACCAGCAAGTAATAATTGAATAATACCATTGGCTGCTGGACTATCTACAAATGCAGGTACAGGCCATCCCCACATACTATGTCCCATTGAAAAATACATTAACACAATTAAGAATCCTAAAGATGAAATCAAACGTTTCTTCAAGATAGGTGTTTCATGATCTTCAAGAGCTTCTTCTGCTTCAGACATCGATGGTTGAGAACTGTTACCAGCGCCTTTTTCTTTACATCCATATCCTGCATTCTCCACCGCTGCAATAATATCAGCCGATGAAGCTGTTCCTTCTACGCCCATAGAGTTGGTAAGCAAACTCACTGAACAACTTGTTACGCCATCAAGTGCGTTGACTGCTTTTTCAACACGAGCACTACAGGCAGCACAACTCATACCTGTCACATTAAATTGTTGCATAATATGAAATCCTCCTTTACACAATACTCTTTATCTATAACTTTGGTTATATTGTCTACATACATTATAATATACCTTATGGGGGTATGTGTCAAATAATGTGTCTTTGAAAACATACTTTCGTGTGAATATAAAAAATAATCTCTTCAAAAGAGATTATTTCATTAACTTTTGTAATAAATTGACCAATTCATCAATTGTTTCTTCTTTACCATCTTTAATATCTTGAGCAACACAAGTACGAATATGATTTCCTAACAAGATTTTATTAAAACTATTCAAGGCTGCATTAATAGCAGAAACTTGTACCAAAATATCAGTACAATAAGAATCTTCTTCCACCATTCTTTTGATTCCTCTTACTTGTCCTTCAATACGATTCAATCTATGGATCAAATCTTTATATTCTTTTTCAGTACGTTGTTTCGTTTTATGACAACAACAACATTTCTTTTCTTCCATACCCTACACCTCTCTTACATTTAAATTATATTACCCCTAGAGGGTATATTGCAAGATTTATTCGTATCCTTATATATATTTATAACATTGCACCCTCTTGTTTGCAGTGATATAATTCTAAAAAAGGAGAATTCTATGCACACTCACATCTATTTATTTACAGGATTCCATCAATCACAAAGAATCCAATTTATTCAAAATACAATCACATCAACATCATTTTGTGACAATCAAACAACATTAATTATTAGTGATTATTCTTTTTCACAAGACTTTTTAAATCAATATCATTGTATCTGTGAACAATTTACTGATTTTCATCATTTAGAACATGATATTCATCGTTGGGATGAACGTTATCATCCGACTCAAGTTCTCATTGAAACAACGGATTGTCATTTATTAAATCATTTGTTCCAAACACCTTGGAAAGAAGATTGGGAAATTGAACAAGTCACTACTTTCTTAAATGCTCAAGAATTTCATCATCAAATGCATGATCATGTTCATGAACTCTATCATTATTTAGAACATGCGCATTTGGTTATTCTTGATCATATTGAAGAATCGACTTCTTTAGATTATTGTTTTAATAATATTAAAGCTGTACAAATGAATTGTACAATCATTTGTGAACATCACAATCATACAGTGAGTGAACTCAAAGAAGGTTTCCTTCCTTATGATATCAACGCCAATCCTATTATTCTTGATGATCATCAATTTGGTGCTTTTGGTATTGATTTGATGTTACAACCTCAAAAATATAATCATAAAACAATCACCATAAAAGGTAAATTTTTAGGTTGTGACCGTTTTGTTGAAAATGGATTTGTTTTTGGGAGACAAGCTTATCTTTGTCATCATAATCCTCATTCATTTATTGGTATGATTTGTATTCATCCCTATGCTCAATCTTTTGTCTTAAATGAATGGTTGCAACTAACAGGAACACTTCATATTGAATATGATGAAAATGCTCAACTAGAATATCCTTTATTGGTTGTTGATGATCTTCAAGTGGTTCCACCACTTCAAGATGAATATATTACTTTTGAATAAACAATACTTTGTATTGTTTTTTCTTTATATTTTCAATAAAATTTGAACTTATGGTTTGTTTCATGTATAATGTTTCTTGCTTAAAAAAGAGGTGAAATAATGAAAGATTTTTGGTATGAATTAAAACATGTTTGTAAACAATCTGGAGCTAGATATGGGATTTTACATACTCCTCATGGAGATGTGGAAACACCTATGTTTATGCCTGTTGGTACTTTAGCAACTGTAAAAGGGATTTCTCCAGAACAATTAAAAGAAATGAATTCTCAAGTCATTTTAGCTAATACTTATCATTTGTGGTTAAGACCTGGTGAAGATGTTGTGAAAATGGCAGGAGGATTACATAAATTTATGAATTATGATGGTCCTATTTTAACAGATAGTGGTGGGTTTCAAGTTTTCTCTTTAGGGAAAACAAGAAAGATTGAAGAAGAAGGTGTCACTTTCAAAAGTATTGTTGATGGTAAAAAATTATTCCTTTCTCCTGAAAAATCTATTCAAATTCAAAATGACTTAGGTGCAGATATCATTATGAGTTTTGATGAATGTGCTCCTTATCCTTGTACTCATGATTATATGAAAAAGAGTGTAGAAAGAACTTTGCGTTGGGCAAAACGCGGACAACTTGCACATCAACGTGATGATCAAGCCTTATTTGGAATTGTACAAGGTGGAGAATTTGCTGACTTAAGAGAATTAAGTGCAAAAGAATTGGTCAAAATGGATTTCCCTGGTTATTCTATTGGGGGAACAAGTGTTGGTGAACCTAAAGATGTTATGTATAAAATGATTGATGATGCGATTTGTTGGTTACCTGAAGACAAACCTCGTTATTTAATGGGAGTAGGAAATCCTATTGATTTAATTGAAGGTGCTATTCGTGGTATTGATATGTTCGACTGTGTTCTTCCAACACGTGTGGCTAGACATGGAGCATTGATGACACACTATGGTCGTATGAACATCAATAATGAAAAATATAAATATGATTTTACTCCTGTAGATGACAAATGTACTTGTTATACTTGTCGTAACTATACACGTGCATATTTAAGACATTTACACAAATGTGATGAAATTTTTGGAAAGAGTTTACTTTCTATCCATAATGTGAATTTCTTATTACAACTTAGTGAAGATATAAGAAAAGCCATCCAAGAAGATCGTCTTTTAGACTTTAAAGAAGAATTCTTAGATCACTATGGTAGAGATGTATATGAGAGGGCATTTTAATGAAATTAAGTGAATTTGATTACCATTTACCTGAAGAGTTGATTGCTCAAACACCTTTACAAAAAAGAGATACTTCTCGTTTAATGGTATTAAATAGAAAAGATGAAACAATTGAAGACAAACATTTCTATGATATTTTAGATTATTTACATGAAGGAGATATTTTGGTAAGAAACAATACTAAAGTTATTCCTGCTCGTCTTTTTGGTATAAAAGAAGAAACTGGAGGACATGCTGAAGTCTTATTACTTAAAGATCTTGGTGATGATGTTTGGGAATGTTTGGTTGGAAATGCAAGAATTGTAAAAATGGATACTGTTGTTACTTTTGGTGAAGGGTTATTAAAAGCCAAATGTGTATTCATTGGAGAAGAAGGAATTCGTCATTTCAAAATGATCTATGATGGTATTTTCTATGAAATCTTAGATCAACTTGGAACAATGCCTTTACCTCCTTATATCAAAGAAAAATTAGAAGATCAAAACCGTTATCAAACAGTTTATGCAAAAATCCAAGGAAGTGCTGCTGCACCAACAGCAGGATTACACTTTACTCAAGATATTATTCATAAACTTGAAGAAAAAGGTATTGAAATCTTAGATGTTACTTTACATGTTGGTTTAGGAACATTTAGACCTGTAAAAGTTGATGATGTTTTAGATCATCATATGCATAGTGAATTCTATATGATCAGTGAAGAGGTTGCTCAAAAATTAAATGATGCCAAAGCCAATGGTCGTCGTATCATTAGTGTAGGAACAACATCTACAAGAACATTAGAAGCAAACTTTAAAAAATATGGATGTTTCCATGCAACTCAAGAAAGTACAGATATCTTCATTTATCCAGGATATCAATTTGGAGCTATTGATGCTTTAATTACAAACTTCCATCTTCCTAAATCTACATTATTAATGTTAATTAGTGCTTTTGCAAATAAAGAATATATTATGAAAGCTTATACTCACGCTGTTGAAGAAAAATATCGTTTCTTCTCATTTGGTGATTGTATGTTTATTCAATAATGAAAATTAATTATGATTTAAAGCTTAAAGAAGAATTAAAGAAGATAGAAGGAACAAGACCGACTTTATTACTTCATGTTTGTTGTGGTCCTTGTTCAAGTAATGTATTAAAAGAGTTACATGATTATTTTGATATTACTATTTATTATTCTAATTCTAATATCTATCCTGATACTGAATATCAAAGACGTTTTCATGAATTATTAGTCTTCATTGAAAAATTCAATAAAGACTATCAAACAGATATTCATGTTATTGAAGATCCTTACAACAACCCTGAATGGTTAGCCAACGTCTATCCATTAAAGGAATTCCCTGAAGGGAGTGTAAGATGTAGACTTTGTTATAGCTTAAGAATGAGAAGAACATATGATTATGCAAAAATGAATCATTATGATTACTGGACAACAGTCTTAAGTATTTCTCCTCATAAAAACAGTCAATGGATCAATGAAATTGGTCATGCTTTACAAAGTGATGCCCCTCATTTTCTCTATGCTGACTTTAAAAAGAACAATGGCTATTTAAAATCAACACAAATGACAAGAGAATATGGGATGTATCGTCAAAACTATTGTGGTTGTGTCTTTAGTTATGAAGACATGCTTATTCGTGAAAAAAATAAAGCTGAACAAAACAACGAAGAACAAAAATAGGAGGTTATCTTTTGATAACCTCCTTTTTCATTTGTCTAAATACATGAAAACAACTTGTTACAGTCAAACATCCAATAACAATACTGCATGCTTCTATTAAAGTATGTATCCCTTTAAAAATAGCCAAGTCTAAGTTGTTTTTTACAACTTCTAGCATTGTGTAATACATTCCTCCTCCAGGTACCAAAGGGATCAATGCACAAACCAAAAACATAGTGACTGGACATTTATGAAAACGTGCAAACATTTCAGATAATAAAGAAATGACAATACTGGCAATAAACAAAGCCAAAGGTGTAGAGTAACCTAGCTTTAACATGACTACATAAGTCATCCCACCTGTTCCACCAATAAAACTGGCACTGATCAAACGTGTTCCTTTGACATGAAAGAGAATACCAAAACCAAAGGAAGCCAGAAAAGATGCCCATCCATTATATAACATATCCATATCCTCCTGTTAATGCAAAAACAATTCCACTTCCTAATGCAATCGCAATCGCAATAAAAATAGCTTCTTGAGAACGTGCCAATCCACTGACCAAATCACCACTCACCAAATCTCGAATCGCATTTGTCATTGCAAGTCCTGGTACCAATAACATATTTACAGAAATAATCACAGTATCGATATTATGGCAAAGACCCAGTGTATGTAATCCAATAGCCATCAATGTCACCAAAGCCCCTGAAACGATATATTTAAAAAATGAATGTATTCCTAAATCATCTATTTTTAAAGTAAAGCTTTCAATAAGTGCACCTAATAAAAGTGCACAAATTGCATCTTGAAAAGAAGAACCAAAAAAGAAAGCAAACCCAAAAGTACAAATAGCAGCCCCACCTCTTAATATCATTGGACTGTATTTTTCTTCTTTTTCAATTCTTTCTAATTGATGATAAAACTCATCCAAAGGAATTGTTTCTTTTTGAATTCGTCTAGATAAATCATTCACCAAATCTATTTTATGTAAGTCCACGCTTTTTAATTGTGTTCTTTTGATATTATGATAAAGTTCATTCCCTAAAGAGAATGAGATAATGACCAAAGTTGGTGTTGCATACGCATCAACAACACTTGCGCCATAAGCATAACATATTCTTTTCATTGTATCTTCTACACGATATGTTTCTGCTCCATTTTCTAATAAAATTAATCCTGCTTTCGTAATTGCACGAGCCAAATCATTTTTATTCATTTTCTCACTTCCATTCTCAAATATTTTAACGAATCTCTTTGAAAACATCAAGAAAAAAGAAGCCTATGGCTTCTTATCTTTTCTTTAATCTATTATGTATACTTTGCATTTTTTCATCAAGTTGTGCAATATCTTTGGCACATCCTTTAAGTTCATTACGAATATCCATAGGAACACTATCTTCTGTTTTGTATTTTAATTGATGTTCCAATGATGCCCAGAAATCCATAGCAATTGTTCTTAACTGAACTTCTACATGAATTGGTTGAACACCTTCAGCTAAAAATATAGGAATTTCTAAAACGATATGTAAACTTCTATATCCACTTTCTTTAGGCACACGAATATAATCTTTAACTTTGATAACACGTATATCATCTTGGTTCATCAACAAATGTGCAACCACGTAAACATCATCAACATAATTACATATAACACGTATACCTGCAATATCATGAATATTGGCCATAATTTCTTTTTCAGTTAATCCTATATTTTTATCAATGGCTTTTTTGACAATACTTTTGGGTTTCTTTAATCGTGATTCAATATGATGAATGGGATTATGATCATATTTGACTTTAAATTCTGCATCTAAGATTTCTAATTTGGTACGAATTTCTTTAATTCCTGCTTCATAAACTTGTTGCATTCTTAATAAACTATTCATACTTTCAAAGACAGAATTTTCTACCAATTGATTATAGACAACATTTTTTAACTGTTTTTCTTTTGACATTTTTACTTCTCCTTAATGTCTATTTTATCATATTTATTATGAATTAACAGTGAACAAAAAAAAGAACCTTAACGGTTCTTACATTTTTCAACAAATATTTTGATTTTTTCAGTAGCAAGCTTTAATTCTTCTAAGCTATAAGCATAAGATACACGAATAAATCCTTCTCCTGCTTCACCAAAAGCAGTTCCTGGAACACATGCCACTTTTTGATCATTCAATAATTGTTCACAGAATTCTTCAGATGTTAATCCTGTAGAACGAATACATGGGAAGACATAGAAAGCCCCTTGTGGTTTAAATGTTTTTAATCCCATATCATTAAATGTTTTGACTAAGAAATTACGTCTTGCTTTATATGAATCTCTCATTTTTTCAACTTCATTATGGCAATGTTTCAGTCCTTCTAAAGCTCCATATTGGGCAGCTGTAGGTGCAGACATAATAATATATTGATGAATCTTACACATTGCTGATGATAAAGTTGGATGACATAAAACATATCCCAAACGCCAACCTGTCATCGCAAAAGCCTTACTAAATCCACTGACAACAATGACTTGATCTTTGATTTCATCAAATGAAGCAATCGAACAAAAGTCTTCTTCATAACTTAATTCAGCATAAATTTCATCTGAAATAATCATAATTCCTGATTCTTTTAAAATAGGAATAATCTTTTCATAGTCTTCTTTTGTCATACATCCACCAGTAGGATTCGATGGATAATTTAAAAGAATAGCTTTTGTTTTTGGTGTAATAGCCGCTTTTAATAATTCAGGAGTTAATTTAAATTCATCTTCTTCTCTTAAATTAATTGTAACAGGAATCCCTCCCGCAAGTTCTACACCTGGAATATAAGCAACATATCCTGGATTTAAGACAATCATTTCTTCACCTGGATTCAAGATAGAACGAATAGCAATATCAATTCCTTCTGAACCTCCAACAGTAATAATACAATCTGTCTTAGGGTTATAAGACACATTGAATCTTTGTTCATAATAATGACAGATTTCTTCTCTTAAATCTAATAATCCACGATTGGCTGTATAGAAAGTTCGTCCTTTTTCAATAGAATAAATAGCCGCTTCACGAATAGCCCATGGTGTTGGAAAATCAGGTTCACCAACCCCTAAAGAAATCACACCTTCCATTTGAGATGCCAAATCAAAGAACTTACGAATACCACTTGGTTTAATGATTTTTACACGTTCACTTAATTGTTTTTCAATATCCATTATGGAGTCACCACCAATCTATCAGCAATACCATCTTCATCTTCAGTTAAGACAACACCATTATTTTTATATTGTTTTAAAACAAAGAATGTAGACGTTCCACTTACACCTTCTAAGCATGCCAATTTACTAGCGACAAAGTGAGCCACTTCTTGCATTGTTCTTCCATTAACAATCACAACAAATTCAGAGTTTCCACTTAACAGATACATTGTATCCACTTCATCAAATTTATAAATACGTTTGGCAATACGATCATAACCATACTCTCTTTCAGGAGTAACATTAATTTGAATCATAGCTGTAACCATTTCACGATGTGTTAAATCCCAGTTAATAACAGTATGGTAACCACAGATAATCTTTTTTCTTTCATATTCAGATAATTTTTCTAAAATTGTATCTTCACTTTCATCTAATGCAAGAGCTAAGTTTTTAATATCCAATCTTGCATTTTTTTGTAATAAATCAAGTAATAATTTGTTTTGCATAGAAACACCTCTTCCCTATATAAATTTTATTGTAATACATTTAATATCATTAGTAAATAGAATATTATTATGATAGAATAAACATGAGAGAGGTGGATATCATGAAAACATTTTATGTTTCTAGTTACGGGAAAAATTCAGAAAAAGGGATTTATATCATGAATTTCGATGAAGAAACACAAAAACTTAAATTAATCCAACAAATAGTGACTACCGATTATCCTTCTTATATGATTACAAAAGATCATGTTCTCTATATTGCATATAAGAACGCAAGTCCTATTAACGCTGGTGGTGGTTTAGGAAGTTTCTCCATTTATAAAGATGAATTGATTTTAAATAATAATTATAATTCAAGTGGTCGTTCTTATACACATCTTTGTGTAGATGACTATCAAAACTATATTTATGCTGCCAACTATCATATTGGTGCAACAGCTGCTTATAAGCTTGACAACAAAATGATTACAGGAAAAATTCGTGCAGTCCGTCATACAGGATTAGGACCTGACTTCTTAAAAAGACAAACTGGTCCTCATGCCCATTGTGTAGGATTTACACCGGATAAAAAATTCCTCTACTCTGTCGATTTGGGGGCCGACAAAGTTGTTATGTACCATTATCAAGATGGACTTCTTGAAGAAGATCCTCAATATACTTTAAATGTTGTTCCTGGTTCAGGACCTAGACATATGATTTTCTCACAAGATGGTCGCTTTGCTTATCTTGTGAATGAAATTGCCAATAATATTATGGTCTTTAAATACAATGAAGGTTTATTCCATTTGATTCAAGCTATTCATTGTATTCCACGTCACTTCAAAGGTTTTTCAAGTGCCGCAGCCATTCGTATGACTTCATCTGGTGAACATTTGTTCGTCTCTAATCGTGGTCATGATAGTATCGCTATGTATCGTGTAAACAAAGAAACAGGTAAGATTTCTTTATTATATATGGTGCATACTGCAAAGAATCCTCGTGATTTCTATATTGTGGATGACCGTTATCTTCTTATCGCTTGTCAAAATGACAATGTTGTACAAGTCATGACTTTCGATGAAAAAACAGAACAATTAGAATTGTCTGATTCTTCTTATACAATTCCTGCTCCTGTTTGTATTACAATGGAATAAGAAAAAGTCCCTTAAGGGACTTTTTTATTTCTTCATTTTAATGATATAAGTGACATCTTCTTCATTATCTTGTGTTGTCACTTCAACACTTACACCGGCTTGAGAAACCATTTGAATCGCTTGATCTAATGTGTTCATTGCGATTTTTAAATTTTGTGAAATACTCTTTGTTTTTGGTTTAGGTTTTTTAGGTTCTAATTTGACTTTGATCTTTTGTTCTGTTTGTTGAACATTTAAACCTTTATCCATGATTTCACGTAACATTTGATTTTGTTTTGATGTTGTTTCTAATTTTAATAAAGCTCTTGCATGTCTTTCTGTAATGTCTTTACGTCTGATTGCTTCTTGAACTGTTAATGGAAGTTTTAATAATCTTAATTTGTTAGCAATTGTTGATTGTTTCTTTCCAACTCTCACTGCTAATTCTTCTTGTGTTAAATCTTCCATATCAAGCAATTGTTGATATGCCAAAGCTTCTTCAATAGGAGATAAATTCTCTCTTTGAATATTTTCTACTAAAGCTGCTGTTGCAGTTTGGTTTTCATCAAGTTCTTGTACCATACATGGAATTTCACTCATATGTGCCAAACGACATGCACGATAACGACGTTCTCCTACAACAATTTGAAATTTATTATTACCAATTGGTCTAACAACAATGGGTTGTAATAGGCCATTTTTTTGAATTGACACTGATAATTCTTGAATCTTTTCATCTTCGAAATGTGTTCTCGGTTGATTTTCATTGGCTTCAATACTATCAATATCAATAAATTTATACATAGGTTCTTTCATAAATATCTCTCCTTAAATCCATATTTTATTATATCATTATCACTCCAAAAACAAAAGTTATAGATAAAAAGAAAAGATGTAACATGTTACATCTTATAATGGTTTCTTCTTTATTTGTCCAAATTGTCTTGGGAATTTAAGAGGTGTTTTGTTGTTTTTATGAATAAAAATATTCCAACGATGATCATTTTCATCAGTTAATGTCAAATGAATTTCTTTAACCACTTTTCCACCAAGTTTTTCAATACCATTTTTGGCTTCTTGTAATTCTTCTTTTGCTTTTAATCCTTTTAAAGTGATAAAATCACCATCTACCTTTACCAAAGGTAAACATAATTCATCAAGAATATTTAATCTTGCAACAGCTCTTGCTGTAACAATATCAAAAGATTCTCTATGATCTTTTGCATACTCTTCTGCTCTAGCACTCACAGCTTGAACATCTTTTAAACCTAATTCTTTAACCAAATGATTTAAGAATGTGATTCGTTTTGACAATGAATCAACAATTGTCACTTTTAATTCTGGATAAACAATCTTTAATGGAATAGATGGGAAACCTGCACCAGCACCAATATCACATAGAGATTGATCATTGAAATCATAATCAAAAGAAACTGTTAATGAATCATAAAAATGTTTTAGATAAACACCTTCTTCATCAGTAATTGCTGTAAGATTCATCTTTTCATTCCATTCTACTAATGTTTCAAAATATTTATGAAATTGTTCTTGTTGTAATGATGTTAATACAATACCTTTTTCTTTCAAGGCTTCTAAAAATTCTTCTCTATTCATATTTACCTCTTAATAGTTTTGTTTTAAATAAATTAATAAAACAGAAATATCTGCTGGATTAATTCCTGAGATTCTTGATGCTTGAGCAATTGTTAATGGTTTGATTTCTGATAATTTTTGTTTAGCTTCTAATGATAAGTTCATTACATCTTGATAATCTAAATCTTTAGGAATATGTTTTTCTTCCATTTTCTTGACTTTTTCAACTTGTCTTAATGCTTTATCAATATATCCTTTATATTTAATAAGTATTGTAACACGTTTTTCTTCTTCTCTTGTAAGAGAAGCATCTTCAATAAATGGTTTAATCTTTGCATAATCCATTTCTGGTCTTTGAAGTAATGCTCTGGCACTAATACCTTCATTTAAACGAGATGATCCTAATGATTCCAATACATCATTAATTTCATGTTTTGGTGTAAAACGAATGCCTTCCAATCTTTCAATTTCATTATGAATTCTTTCCATTTTTTGAAGATATTGTTGATAAACATCTTCACTAACTAATGATGCATCATAACCATATTGTCTTAATCTTTCATCAGCATTATCATGTCTTAATAATAAACGGTATTCAGCTCTTGATGTTAACATACGATATGGTTCTTTTGTCCCTTTTGTCACCAAATCATCAATCATGACACCAATATAAGCTTCATCTCTTTTTAAGATTAATGGTTCTTTTCCTTTTAACAATTGAGAAGCATTAATACCTGCAATTAAACCTTGGGCAGCTGCTTCTTCATAACCACTTGTTCCATTAATTTGTCCTGCTGTAAATAAGTTTTTAATGACTTTTGTTTCTAGGCTAGGCCATAATTGTAATGGATCAATGGCATCATATTCTATAGCGTAAGCATATTTTAAGATTTCACAATTTTGTAATCCAGGAATGGTTCTGATCATTTTATCTTGGATTTCATGAGGCATTGATGTTGAGAATCCTTGTACATAAATACTATTCATTTCTTTAGATTCTGGTTCTAAGAAGATTTGATGTTGTGATTTGTCTGAGAACTTCACAATTTTATCTTCAATAGATGGACAATAACGTGGTCCAATTCCTTTGACAATACCTGAATACATACTACATTTTGATAAATTATCTCTAATGATTTGATGTGTTGTTTCATTTGTATACGTTAAATAACAAGGAGTTTGTTCTTCAATTGGTACAAATGTATCTGTTTCATATGAAAAAGCTAATGGTTCATCAGTTCCAGGTTGTAACTGAGTTTGTGAATAATCCACACTATGAATTTCAACTCGTGGTGGAGTTCCTGTTTTTAATCTTTGAATTCTAAATCCTAAATCTCTTAATTTATCTGATAAGAATAAAGATTGTCTTTCATGATCTGGTCCACTTGGAGTCTTTTGATCTCCTACCAAGATTTCTGCTTTTAAATATGTCCCTGTTGTTAAAATAACAGTACGTCCTTCATATTGTTGATGATTATCTAAGATAACACCTTTTACAGTGTCTTGATCAATCATTAAATCTTCAACCATACCTTCAACAATATCTAAGTTTTCTTGTTCTTTTAAAACATTTTGCATATATCTAGGATATACTTTTTTATCAGCTTGAGCACGTAATGATTGTACACCAGGTCCTTTTGCTGTATTTAACATTTTCATTTGTAAATAAGTGGCATCTGCAGTTTTGGCCATTTGACCACCCAATGCATCAATTTCTCTTACAATAATTCCTTTGGCTGGACCACCAATAGAAGTATTACAAGGTAATGAACCAACATTTTCAAAATGAGATGTTACCAATAAAGTTTTTAATCCAATTCGTGCAGGTGCTAAACATGCTTCAATCCCTGCATGTCCTCCTCCAACAACAATAACGTCATACATAAAACTCACACTCCTTAACTTTTTCAATATTAGCACAAAACAATGATTTTATCAATTTTATTTACATAAGAAAAGGAGATAATCGCGTTGATTATCTCCAGAAATTCGCACGTCCACTTCCCATTGATACAATTTCAAATTTTGTATTATGTGAAGTTCCACCACTGAAAAATTTCTTTCCGTTTTTTTCACTGCCTTTGAAAATATCAATCTTATTTCCTTTGATACTTCCACCTCTATCCACAACAATTCCATAGATTGTATCTTCTACACTTAAGTTGTGATTAGAAATCTTAATCACTGTACCAAAAGGTATAGAACGATTGGCAGCTAAACAATAATATTTCTTACCTTTATATGTTAAATAAGGAGAATGAGAATTATTAACTCCTGTCTTTGGAGAAAGTTTAACACCTGATGCACTATGTCCACCACATCCATTACAATCTCCTCCATAAGTTGTCAATCTTCCTGTAAAAGTTGTCCCCTTATAAATTCCACCATGTCTGATCACACGATCAACGGGTTCTTTGATGATTTTTTCTTTAATAACTTTACGATTGATTTCTTTACCATCTGCATAAGTTACCAAATATGTTTTTTCTACAATACCATTTTTTCCTTTCTTTTCTACTGTTTGTGTCCAATTTCCTGAACCTTTATGAACAGTAGAATAAGGAATTTTTTCTTCTTTAACAATTGTTTTTGTATCAAATCTTACAATTTTAATATAGTCATTTTGTCTAACGATATCATTTTTATCTTTATTAAGAGTATCATTTTCTCCTAATTGAATATCAAGTTCACCTAAAACATTAATAACAGTATCTTGTTTTACAAGATATTGCATTTCTTGTTGAACACCATCTTTTAAACGAATATCAACAGTAGGTATAAAATTTTCAATTTGATTCACAGCTCCTGCTGACATTGTTGCAATCATAACAACAACATAAACGATGGCTGCTGCTAAAATTCCTTTCGTACGGCTATTTGCCGTGCCAATGATCTCTTTAGCTCTTTTTAACATTGTTTGTTTTCCTCCTTATTTAATCCCAAACATTCTTTTGGCATTAAATGTTGTGATTCTAGCAACGTCTTCTATCTCCATGTTCTTTAGCTTTGCAATTTCCTGGGCAATATACACAACATTTGCTGGCTCATTCAACTTTCCTCTAAATGGGTGAGGTGTTAAATAAGGACAGTCTGTTTCAATCATTAAATGATCAATACCAATTTGAGACGCTACATCTTTTGGAACTTTTGCATTTTTAAAAGTCACAGGACCAGCAAGTGAGATTTCAAATCCAATCTCTATGTATCTTTTTGCCATTTGAGCTGAACCACTATAACAGTGCATAATTCCTCGATGTTTTGCTTGCTTTAAGATATTGTAAGTATCTTCATAGGCATCTCTTGCATGAATCAATATAGGTTTATCATATTTCTTTGCTATATCTATTTGTTTTTGAAAAATCTCTTTTTGTTTATCATGTGGGACTTCTTCCCAATAATAGTCTAAACCTATTTCTCCTAAAGCAACGACATTAGGTTTTTGTAATAAGTCTTCAATTTCTTTTAAATCTTCATCCGTTGTATCCTTACAATCATTAGGTCCAATTCCTACAGCCGCGTATATCATTGGATACTCATTTGCAATCTCTACCGCTAATCGAGAAGATTCTAAAGTATATCCTACAACCACAATATTTTCTACTTTATTGTTTAAAGCATTTTGAATATATTGATCTCTATTTGCATATAATTCTTCACTATTTAAATGTGAATGTGTATTGAAGTACATATTCTCACCCCCGCGTATCATAGCAAACTTTCTAGTCTTTGTCAAATTTCTAAAAATTTGCTCATTGTTTTATTGTTGTTTTTACTGATTTTATCAATGTTTTTTTATTATTTTCATTTATGCCTTTGTATAAAATACAAATATAAAACTTACATCTTTTCATCTGTGAAAGGAAAATATGTTTTCATTACAAGTTCACTAAAGAGTGAATTGGCCCAACAGAACCATTCTCTAGAATAGTTTTCATCATTATCAACATCAAAACTTTCATGACAATATCCAGTTCTTGCTGTATTGTGCATAACCATTTCAATACATTTTTCTCTTTCTTCTTGTGAAGAACTTGTTAATCCTTGCATAGTAATAGCAATAGGCCATACATAATTTTCTACTGTATGAGGTGACCCAATACCCTTAGCTTTTTCACCTTCATAGAAATAAGGATTATCAAGGCTTAAGATAAAACGTCTTGTATTTTGATAAATCTCATCGTCAGCATCTCTATATCCTATGTAAGGGATTGATAATAAACTTGGGACATTGGCATCATCCATAAGTACATGATTGCCATATCCATCTGTTTCATAAGCATAGATTTTTCCATATTTTGGATGAATCACAGTTCCAAATAATTCAATCCCATAATCTATTTGGAATTTTAATTCAATGATGTCTTTTACCAAATAGTCATCATGATAAACAGTTTCTAAAATTTCTTTTAAATAATCAAGGATAACACTACAGAACATATTTCCAGGAATATTATAATTGAATGCACATGCATCATCACTTGGTCTAAAGGCACTCCAAATCATACCTGTATATCTTGTATCAAATCCTTTTCCTTTGTTTTGTAATGTTTCTGTTTTTCGACGATCCCATACTTTAGCCATTTCTCTTTCAAAAGTATAAGGAGAATAATCACTATGATATTGTTCTTGATGGAAAGTATCGAGCAGTACTTGAATAAAATGATGATAATGATCATCAAATAAAGATGTATCTCCTGTCTCTTTATAATAAATATAACTTAATTGAATAGGATAACATAAAGAATCTAATTCATATTTTCTTTCCCAAACATAGGGTTTCATGACTGTTGTATCATGGTATTCTCTTTGTATATCTTCTACATTTAAAAATGCATTAGCATAAGGATCCAATAATACATAATGAACTTGTGCTTTGATTAAACCTTTAATTGTCTTTTGTAATTCACAATCATCTTTCATAAAGTGTAAATAAGGTCTGACTTGACAGCTAGAATCTCTAAGCCACATCGCATTGATGTCTCCTGTAATAATGTAAGTGTAATCTCCTTCTTTTTTTACACTTGTTTCTAATGTTGACATAAAACATTTTTTAAACATGTCTTGAAGTTCTTGTTGAGGTAATACTGTTTCTGATTGTTTAAGTACGTCTTGTATTGTCATATTCTTTTCTCCTTCATATTCATGATTTCATTATAGCAATTTTTTT
>SAMEA104404106__coassemble_298_pt1 | contig 55079 bp, 48 predicted proteins | sample SAMEA104404106__metabat2_high_PE_001 | metagenome-assembled genome bin SAMEA104404106 (sample SAMEA104404106) | Balaenoptera acutorostrata
AATACTCTTGCTTTTAAATCAGCATTAAGCATATATAAACCTTTAGGATCAGAACCAAATAATTCCATTTTAGTAATCATATCAGATGCATTTTTTTCTTCTTCACCTTGTTCTTTAACAAACCAATCCAAGAATTGAAGAGTTCTAAAATCATTAACATCTTGAGCAGCAGCATAAATGTTGTTGATTAAAGATGTTACATATTTTTCATGTTCTAAACCAGCTTTTAATGGATCTAACAAATTATCAAAGACTTTGTCAGGTTTATCAATCATTTCCAAAACAACTTTTTGATCATTGTTTTGCATGAAATGATACATTAACATAGCATGAGATTGTTCTTCTTTCGCTTGAATTTCATACCAGTTTGCAAAACCATCCAATCCTTTTGATTCATAATAATTTGCAAAATCTAGATACAAATATGCAGAATAGAATTCAGCATTGATTTGTTCATTTAATAATTTTGACACTTTTTGTTCCATACCATTACCTCCTTATTTATTGAACAACACCATTATACCAAATCAATTCTGTCACTTCAACGAATAAACTATGACTAACTTTCAATAAATATAAAAAAAGAGATTTGCTATTAACAAATCTCTTTTTCATTAATGTCCACAACCACAACCGCAACCGCAGCCTTTTTTCTTTTTCTTACGCATATTGTAAATAACATAAATAACAATTGCTAAAACAATACCACCAACAATAAATGTAGCCATATTCTTCACCTCTTATTCTTTACTTTCTGCACTTTCCTTTAATTTCATATAACTTTCTTCACTTAAAACATGTTCTAGCTTACAAGCATCTGCAAGTGCAACATTTGGACTTACACCAATGTTTATCAAATAATTTGTCAAAAACAAATGTCTTTCATTTAAGTTTGTTGCAATTTCCAATCCAGCATTTGTTAAATGAAGATAACCTTTATCATCTTTAACAACAAATTTCTTATCAACTAATTTTTTAATTGCAACACTGACACTTGCTTTACTATAATTCATAGACTGAGCAAGATCAATAGAACGAACATTTCCATTCATTTGTTCAACACGTAAAATCCATTTTAAATATTCTTCCCCAGATGGTAATACTCCACTCATAATATAACCCTCTTTAACTTATATTTTTATAGTTTTTTCATAACTGTAGTCTTATACTACACCTTATTCCTAACGAACTTCAACAACGACGCATTATTTTTTAAAATTAAATAATAATACGTCTTGCAAGTTCTTCACTTACAGCTAAAGTGATACCTTTAATCTTTAAAATAATATTATTATTCACTTTATTAACAATATAGACATTTTCTCCAATTGTAAAACCTAAATTTTTTAGATGATTTTTAATTTTATCAGAACCAGTAATTCTTTGAATTTGAACTTGTTGATCACAATCTGCAAAACAAATAGGCATATAATATCCCTCCATTTCTACACCATTTAAAGTTAGCACAAACTAACATAAGACTTTAAAAATATCTATCATTTTACAATGATAGAAGTCCAATCATCCCACGAGTATAAATTATCATATCACCCTATTAAAGTCAAGAAAAAAAGGACGTATCCGTCCTTCCTCACTTAAATAGCCAAGATATTTTTAGCAGCAATGGTTGCAGCATTTGCATCATTATGGATCACTGCTAGAAATAAATCTTCATGTAATTGATCAATTTCTTGAGTAGATAATTGTGATTCTAATTTTCTATCTAAAATATGACTTTCTAAATAATCTGAGATTGTTTGATAAATATCAATAAGAATCAGATTATGACTTGCTTTAGCAATTGCAATATGAAATTCAATATCAGCTTTTGTATTTTCTCTTTCATCAACTTGTAAATTTTTTCTTTTATTATAATATTTTTCAATCATTTCTACATCTTCTGGTTGACATCTTAACGCAGCCAAATGAGCAATTGTAATTTCAATACAATTACGTGCTTCACTAATATCATCCAAAGACACTTCAGAATATTTTAATTTCATATTGGCTTCAAAACGGCTAGAAGCTCTTACAAAAGTTCCATTCCCTTGTTTTGTTTCTAGTAATCCTGCCATCGTTAAACCTTGAATGGCTTCACGAATAGTATTACGACTGACTTGAAACATTTCCATTAAATCTGGCTCAGTTGGGATCTTAGAACCCACTTCATATTCTCCTTCTGAAATCATTTTTTCTAATTCTTTTGATACTTGTTTCGACAAAGACTCTCTTTTAATTAATTTTCCATTCATAATTTACTCCTTCTTTTAATCGACAAGACATTTTCCCTATATACAAAAATTATATCATATCTACATGATAATAACTATCATATTCTTCACATCGTATATCAATTAAATCATCAATAAAAATCTCATACTCCTGATTAACGATAATTTTATGGTTAAGAGAATCATAATGGCTCATTTTCCCTTCTACGCTTTTATAAGAACCGCCCTCTTTATACAAATCTTTTTCAAAGTATGTAAAGACTGCACTGGCATCATGATGAGCCAAATAAAGTAATCGATCATTAAGAAGTCTCATTTGACTTTCATCCAAGATTTTCTTTTGATGAGTCAAACGAGCAGTTTCTACAAGAGCAGCACTATGACCATTCAATGCTGCAAAAGGAGCAAACTGAGCAGCACGTTCATAAAGACTCATATGCTTATGCGTCTTTGAAACATGATGTTCAAGATAAAGAATATCATCATATTTATGTTCATCTTTGATCATGCTTTATGTCCTCCAATTTGTTGGTTTCTCTCTTTTGTCGTTGCACCATCTTCAAAATTCATACCTTTCAAAATCATATTTTTTCCATATTTCTTTTGAATGGACAACAAAGCTTTTTGAATACGTTCTTCTTTCTCTAAAAATTCTTCTTTCTCTTCTAATGCTTCTACTTGAGATTCTTCAAATAAATTCAATTGTTGAATCACAGGTTTCTTTGAAATTTCACTCTTTTTCTGAATTTGACAAACAGATATTTGAAATTTCCTTAATAATAAACGAGGATTCACAACACGATCATACAATTTCAAAAAACTATTTGTAATATCACGAGTCGAAGATGTATAGGTCTCTAGATGTTCAGTTCCATGAGCACTTTTAGGCACATTTCTCCCATAAGCATCTGTTTTTATCTCTCCAATATCTTGCGCAGAAAGATATGACATTTCCAAATTTTCAATATCATACCCCACTGTTAAAACAAGTTGATTTGTAACATATCCTTGATCAACCATTTCTAACACCAATTTATCAACCATTTCTTTTAAAATAAGACGTCCTTTTTCAAAAGTATAAGCTTTATGTAAAACCTGCCCTGAACCAATACTTTTTGCCATCGGTTTATATTGTTTGATAACATCGATTGTACATGGTTCATATCCCCATGCATGATCAATCAATAATTCTGCATTAACGCCAAATAGGCGATAAAGTAAATCTTCATTATAATAATCATGAATATCACCTATAGAGCATCTTGCCACATCACCCATGGTATACATTCCATATTTTTCTAATTTTTTGGCAATACCTTTGCCTACACGCCAGAAATCAGTTAATGATCGATGTGACCATAACAATTGACGATAGGTTATTTCATCTAAGTAAGCCATTCTTGCACCATTTTCATCGGGTTCAATATGTTTTGCTACAATATCCATAGCTACTTTACAAAGATACATATTGGTTCCAATACCCGCTGTTGCGGTAATTCCCGTCTGTGCTAAAACATCATTCATAATTGTTTTTGCGAGTTCTTGAGCTGTCATTTGATAAGTATGAAGATAAGCAGTAACATCCATAAACACTTCATCAATAGAATAAACATGAATATCTTCAGGAGCAATATACTTCAAATAAATATCATAAATTTTAGAACTGTATTCAATATAATAGGCCATTCTTGGTGGAGCGACAATATAATCGAGTTCCAACGATGGATTCTTTTTTAATTCAATAGCATTATAAGACTTTTGTGCTAAACGATGATATGGTGCATGATAACGTCTCTCTCTATTGACATCTCTGACTCTTTGTACGACTTCAAATAAACGTGGTCGTCCTGATACCCCACATGCCTTTAAAGAAGGAGAAACAGCCAAACAAATTGTCTTTTCACTACGACTACCATCTGCAACAACCAAATGTGTTGTTAATGGATCTAAGCCACGTTCTTGACATTCTACAGAGGCATAAAATGATTTTAAATCTATCGCAATATATATTTTATTTTGTTCCATAATGCTTCTCCTTTCCTTATTTCTTTATTTTTTTATTATACTTCATCTTGATAGCAATTCAAATATTTTCTATAAAAAAAGAGACAAGTCATTGTCTCTTAACATTCAATAGATTCACCACAAGATAAATAATTCATATGTTCCAAACGTTGTGATAAATATTCAAAAGCTTCATCCCCTGTACAATGACAAGTATAGAAATGAGTATCAGGGTAAGCTTTCAAAGCTTCAATAATTTGATCTAATAATTCAGTAGGCACTGATTTTTTACTATTAGGATTCATTAAATGATATCCTCCTACGCAAATTGTAGGATGGAATTCTTTCATACGATTCATAATGTTCACAACACCACTATGACCACATCCCATAATCAATACATTTTCATTTTCTTGAATAAGCAAATGATGTTCATGTTCAAAATGATCAAGATGTTTTCCTTCATATAAAGCATTATTCATTGATGACCAACATTGGCTCATATCAGTCACTGTATACAATGACAATTCATCATCAATTTTATGATCTCCATGTAATAAAACAACTTGTGGATGATTCTTAAAAGTTTTCTTAATGCCACAAGGGAAACGTATTCCAAGGACCTTTGTATAATGAGGTTCAAATGCTGCAGCTTGAACATAAACTTTCGCATGATGATTGATTTCTAAGAACTGTCCTAAGGCTCCTCCATGATCTAAATGTCCATGAGAAATAATGACTGTATCTACTAAAGATAAATCAATATTTCTTTGCTTTGCATTTTCAAACAAAGTATGATTTGGACCTAAATCAAATAATATTTTATGATTTTTTGTTTCAATATACAAAGATAATCCATGTTTAGGTTTTAACTCACAATGAGATTTATTTTCAACCAAAGCTGTGATTTTCATAAAAACACATCCTTTCTTTCTTAATTTTAACATTTGTATAATAAAGATACAACATGTACAGTTTTTTTAAAAAAATCAGCCCATCACAACAAATAAATACATACAATAATTTGAATTTATTCATTTTTTATTCTATAATAAATAAAGATTGGAGATAAAAATATGATAATAATTAAAAACGAAAGAGAAATCGAATTAATGCGTGAAGCTGGTATGATGGTTTCTAAAACACATCAATATTTAAAACCTTATATCAAAAAAGGAATTACAACTGGAGAATTAGACAAACTTGCTGAAGACTTTATCAGAAGCATGGGTGGTGTTCCTAGTTGTAAAGGTTACGAAGGATTCCCTGCAACATTATGTACAAGTGTCAATAGTACAGTTGTTCATGGTATTCCATCTCGCCAAAAATTAAAAGATGGAGATATTATCACTGTAGATATGGTTATTGGATACAAAGGATACCAAGGTGATGCTGCATGGACTTATGCTGTTGGAGAAATCAGTGATGAAAAGAAATATTTAATGGAACACACTGAAAAAGCATTACTTGAAGGTGTAAAACAAGTAAAACCAGGTGCTCGTATTGGTGATATTTCACATGCTGTTCAAATGTATGCTGAAGCTCATCATTTAGGTGTTGTTAAAGAATTAGGTGGTCATGGTATTGGTAAAGATATGCATGAAGACCCATTTGTTCCAAACTTTGGTTCTGCTGGAAAAGGACCTCTTTTAAAAGAAGGTATGGTTATTTGTATTGAACCAATGTTAAATCTAGGTACAGCTGATGTCTATATCTTAGATGATGGTTGGACAATCAAAACTCAAGATAATAAAGCAGCAGCTCACTACGAACATACAATCTTAGTGACTAAAGATGGTTATGAAATCTTAACACCAAGATTAGACCAAGAATAAAATAATCATTTCACAAAAAAATAATAAAATCCGAGAAGTTAAACTCCTCGGATTTTTTATTATAATTTCCAATCTTGTGCTTTTTGTTTGGTTTCAATAAAGTCACGATACAACCCATCTTGTACAATCAATTCTTCATGAGTTCCTTCTTGAACAATACCACCATCATTAATAGCAATGATATGATCTGCATTCTTCACTGTTTCCATACGGTGAGCAATCATAATCACTGTTTTATTTTGTGTTAACACATCAATAGCATCCATAATTTCATGTTCATTTTCAACATCCAAAGCACTCGTTGCTTCATCAAGAATAATAATTGGAGCGTCTTTAAGAATAGCTCTAGCAATACTGATTCTTTGTTTTTCACCACCTGAGAGATTCTTACCTCCCTCTTCTACCATTGTGTCATAACCATTTTCCAAAGCCATCACAAAGTCATCACAACGTGCTTTCTTTGCTGCTTCTCTTACTTCTTCTAATGATGCTTCTGGTTTTGCAAAACGAATATTATTTAAAATAGAATCTTCAAACAAATACACATTTTGAAAAACCATACTCATTTGTTGCATCAATTCTTCATAATCCATATGACGAATATCTACACCACCAATAGAAATCGTTCCATCACTCACATCTCTAAAACGAGCAATCAAATAACATAATGTTGTTTTACCAGAACCTGAAGGACCAATAATAGCTGTAGATGTATTTTCCTTCATCACTGTTGATATATCTTTTAATACTTCATGGTCGTCATAAGCAAAACGCACATGTTCTAATACGATATTATGATCAGTAGGATGTTGTAAAGGTTCTTTCACATCCAATGGTTTAGCATTATCAAATTTTGCAACTTCATTCATACCAACGTCTAATAAACCAATCATTGATAACATAGAACCTGCTTGATTTAATGAAGCATAACAAACAAAACTAAAGATAATCAATATCATCACTTGAATAAGTGAAATATCTTGTTTTACAAAATAGAAATATAACGCACTTACAAAAATAATACTTTCAAAGAATGCAATGCTCAATTGTGCTAAATATTGAGAAGGCATTGAAACTTTTGTTAAATTTATATTTGCATCACAACTTTCTTGAATGTAACGATTCAAGTCTTCATCGTTTTGTTGATAATCACATGTTTTGATAACTTTAATTCCTTGTAAGAAAGTTAAAGTGGCATGGGATAAACGATCTTGAGCTTGTTGTAAACGAGGAGCATTACGTCTTGAAATCTTCATTTGCCAGTGGACAATCATTAAATAAACAACCATACCTACACATCCAATAAGTGCAATACGCCAATCATAAAATAACATAAAGATAAACATTGCGATAGAATTAAATAATCCAGCAATAATCCCTATCATCACCATGGCCATAGCATTTTCTACACCTGATAAAGTAGAAGTTAAAGTGGCTGTAATGTTTTTATTTTTTTCTAGATTAAAGAATCCTAAAGGCAATTGTCTTAACTTTTGACCAATTTCAATTCTTTTATCAGAAACAGTAAAGAAACCTGTTTTTAAGGTTGATGTTTGTTCAATATAACTTGTTATAAAATTACCTATAATACAAACAAGAGTTAAAACCAAAATCCAAATAATACTTTTTTGGACAGGAGCTTCACCCATAACAACTTGAATGGCAAGGATGACTGCAAAAATTTGTGTAATACCAAATACAGAACGGATAAATGAAAAGACAAGAGATTTTATCATTGAAGAATGTCTACTCTTTGTAAAATCCCAAATTTTTTGAAAAGTATTCATTTTATTTTCCCTCCTTTGCAAGTTCCCATTGTGTTTTATAATCAGGACAACTTTCTAACAATTCTTCATGAGTTCCAATAGCTTGAATATTTCCATGATCTAAGTAAACAATTTGATCAGCATGAACAATTGTAGACAAACGATGTGCAACAACCAATAATGTCTTTCCTTGAGACGCTTGTGATAATGCGACTTGAATAGCCGCTTCATTTTCTGGGTCATTGCTTGCTGTGGCTTCATCCAAAATCATAATTGGTGAATTTTTAATCATTGCACGTGCAATCGCAATCTTTTGTCGTTCACCACCGGATAAGCGTTGTCCACAAACCCCTGCTTTTGTAAGATAACCTTCTGGTAAAGAACGGATAAAGGCATCACATCCAGCTTTCTTTGCTGCTTCTATAACATCTTCATTACTGGCTTCAGGATTTCCTTTACGAATATTTTCCATAATAGATTCATCAAATAAGAATGTATCTTGATCAACATAAGCAATCATCTTATTTAAAGCTTGTTGACTATATTTTTCAAGAGGTTCTTTACCAATATAAACATGTCCTTTTTGATAATCCCAGAATCCAGCTAAGATTTTTGCAATCGTACTTTTCCCACTACCTGATGGCCCAACCAAAGCCACCATACTTCCTTCTTTCATTTGGAAAGAAATATCATTTAAAGCAGGATGAGAAGCACCTTGATAGGTAAATTCTACATGGTCATATACAACATCATATGATGAAAAATGATCACATTGCCCACGTTTCAATTCTGGGTAATCCAAAACATTTTTGATTTCTTTTGCATTTGTACCCATACCAGCAAGTTGATCAAAATAAGAACTAGCATTCATTAACGGAGTAAAGATACCAAAGTTTAAAATAATCATCATAAACAAAGTACCAACATCTAAAGAACCACGTCCATAAAAGAACAATCCACTCATTAAAATAGGAAACAAAGAGAATGGAGCAATGGCCATACCTAAAGCTGTATACTTTTGTGTATCTTCTTGCCAACCAACATTGTATGAAGCATGATGCAAAATAGCATCTTTATATTTTTTGTAACAATCTTTTGCACGACCGAAGTTTTTAATAACTTCAATACCATTGACATATTCAACAATGGCTTGATTCATACTTTTTAAAGCATCAATTTGTCCAGAAAATTTTGTATCATAATCTTTCATCATTCCTGATGTCACAGAAAAACCAAGAATAATCCAAATTAACGAACAAAGTGATAAACGCCAATCAATAATAAACAACCATACAAAACAAACAAGAGGCGCAAGAAGATTAGCTGTTAATTCAGGTAACATATGTGCAAGTGTTTTTTCCATTCCTTCCACATGGTCTACCATCATTGTTTTTAAACGACCACTCCCTTGTTGTTCAAAATAACCCAAAGGCAATTGCAACATCTTTTTAGCAATAGCTTTACGAATATCTCTTAAAGTCAAATACGCTGCTTGATGCGAAATCCAAGTAGAAAGATTCATCAGTATAGCATGTAACAATTTAAATACAACAACCAAACCTATAAGTAATAAAAGAGACGACCAAGTGGTTTCTTTTATCAACAGACGACTGGCAATAATTCCTGTAAAAGCATAAGCCAGCATATGTGCGCCAACACTTAAAATACTTATAAAAATTGACCATCCATATTTTGCAGAATAAGGTTTCATAAAACCACCTAATTCACCAAAGAAAGATGGATTTTCTTGCTTATTATCTTTGTCCATATCTATTCCTCCTTAGCTTACTTTGAATCTAACATTTCTTCAAATAATTTCTTCCAACCAGCTTCTAAAAACAATTCAACAGTCTTCATACAAGAAATCGCTTTATCTTTATCATAACCATATTCTAAAATCTTACGATAATAGAAAAATTGTTCTGACATAATCAATGTAATACCATCCATATCTATATCATTTTTTGCAATAGATTGAAAAAACGAAATGGTTTGCTGCGATTTTTGTTTCATCATAACATTGATCATGTCTCCAATAGAGCTTCCATCTGAACAACAAAATAATAAAAGACATTCATCATAATGTTCAAACAAAATATCTAAATACACTTTTTCTTCAGCTTTAATAGCATTAAGAAAAGCTTCTGAAGAACGCTCTTCCATCACTTTTTCATACAAAGAAGCACAATGATAACTTTTTGTTTTCATATCTTCCAAAACATCACGAATCAAACTACAAAACAAATCATCTTTGTTTTTATATCGTGTATACAACGCTCCTGTTGTAATACCAGCATTTTTAGCAATCGTATGAAGTGATGCTTTTTGAAAACCATGACGAATAAATTCTTCCTTGGCTTCTTTTATGATAATAGGATCAAGTTCTTTATTTTTGACAGCCATTGTTCACCCTCCTCTCATCAATAACACCATTATCGATAACACTGTTATTATAATCCTAAATTGACTTTTTGTCAAAAAATGGCATAAAAAAAGCATATTGAGAATTCAATATGCTTTATTATTTTTGAAATTCACTGGCAGCTTCAATATGAGAATCAGGAGCCAACATAACGTCCCAAGATAACACCATATGTTCAATACCACAATCAGCAAAACAATGAATACTTTTACGAATATATTTTGGATCAGTTCTCGCGATATCTTCACGATAATTAATTTCTAAACCTGGATATGTTTTCTTTTTTAAATCATCTGGAATCGCATTTAATTGTTCTTCTAAAAACTCAGTACCTGTAACATTCATACAATCAATAATATTATAAGATTCATCTTTTAAATCAAAAACATCTTGGAAAGCATGTGTTTCAAATCCTACTCCTGCTGGAGCATTTGTCATTCTATACATCATTGGTTTAACAAAATCAGCAGCTTTGGTTAACACTTCATAGTCTTGTCCAACCAAATTACATAAGAATGGTGCATACAAATCAAGTCCAACAAGTAAATTTTTCTTATGGAATGCATCAATCAAATGAACAACTTCTTCACTACATAATGTACGTTTTGCTTTAAAGAACATTTTTGTTTGAGCATATTTAAACAATACACCTTTATGATCAAAACGACGAATTGTTAAAGATTCAGGAATACCTTTGTCTTTTACAAATCTTGCATAATCATCAATATCGCATCCCTTTTCTTTTAATTTTTCCTTACATCGATCACAACAACATCCGAAAATATCTTCAGCACCTGTAACAAATGATTGTCCTCTTACTTTATCAAGGAATACACCTTCAAAACCACAATCAGCAAAATATGTATCATAAATATTCATTAAAATTTCATGATTTTTCTTTGAAGAAGGACAATAAAATTGAAAAGATTCACCTTCTTGCAATTGATAATTTCCTGATGTTCCAAATAAGTTCTTAGCCAAATCACCTTCTGCAAGTTCCCCAATTTCAGAAAATGCTGGTAACCATAGATACATCTTTGCACCACGTGCTTTTAAAAACTCATGAATGTCTTTATACATATGAGAATCCAAATTCCAACCAATAATTACACCGGATAAATCAATCATGGACATAACATGATCTAATCTTTGAATAATATCTTCCGTTTTATATAACGGATTTTTCCAACCTCCAGTAAAAATTTGAACTACATATTTCATCATTAATCTCCCCTTTGTCTTCTATACTTTTATTATAAATCATATTGTTTTTCATAGCAAAATTTTCAAATCATATTTCAAAAATGAGATCAACTTTATAGAAAAATTTTACATTGCTTCGATTTCCTTGTAAGCTAATAGTTATTAGCTTATAATAGAATCAAGGAGGTATATTATGAATACAAAAGAAAAAATACTAGAAACAGCTCTATCTTTGTTTTCTCAAAAAGGTTATGAAGCTGTTTCCGTCGAAGAAATAGCAAGTGTTGTTGGTATAAAAGCTCCTTCTCTCTATAAACATTTTTCTAGCAAAAAAGATATTTTCAATGCGATATTAGAAAAAATGAAATTAAATTATGAAGAACATGCAAAAACAATGCATCTCCATGAAATTCAAACAATCCAAGACGCCTCTGTTCTTTCAACACTGACTGTTAATCAATTTATTGATATTAGTTTATCCCTATTTACATTCTTTCTTCATGATAGCTATACTTATCGTTTTAGAAAAATGTTAACAATAGGACAATTTCATAATTACGAACTTTCAGAAATCTATTCCAAAGAATATCATGATGATCCTCTAACACTTCAAACAGAATTGTTTCAACGTCTTTGTGATTCTCATTTTTTTAAAAGTGATAAAGATCCAAAAATACTTGCTTTAGAGTTCTATTCACCAATATATATGTTGATTTGTCTTTGTGATCGTCAACCTGATCGTGAAAAAGAAGCCCAAAACATGTTAAAAAAACATATTATACAATTTCATGAAGCTTATCATGAAGAATAAAAAAATCCACTTTCGAGTGGATTTTTTACATTGTGAATAATGCTAATAAACCAATACAACCCACACCAACACTTGGCATAATAATACCTGGTAAATCATAGAACCAATCATGTTTGATTTTTCTTAAAGTCAGTCCTAACAATGTTAATACTGGAGGTGTAAAAATGATAAATGAGATGGGTAAGGAAATCACATTTGTGATAATTGCATAAATAATCATAACTCCTGAAAGACCCACCAAGCAAAGATATTGAATACTAAAAGGAATCTTTAAAAGAGTAAAGAGATGATTAATAAAATCATCAATCATTTCAAATGTATAATGAGGTTTCATATATTTATAAATCAAAGGAAATAAACAAATCAATGTATGAATAAAGAAAGACCCTGTTGCTCCAATCAAACAAATCATCCAAAATGCCAGAGCAAAATTTTTATTTTGAAGACTCATTTGATAAGCCATTGATGTACATCCTAACATTTGTAAAGGAGCACCAACCATTGCTATCAAAATAGAATAAAAAAATCTTTTTTCATCCATATGATTCCAAGAACTCTTTATTAATTTGAGTTTCCCTAAGTCAGTATTATTCTTTCCTTTCAAATCTAGCAATATATCTGCAAAAGACATGATGATAGCACTGAATATCCCACAATAAGCAAATATCTTTATCATTTCTCATTCCCCCTTATTCACGTTCAGAAAGTATTCTTGCTGGTTCAATACGTCTGATTTTCAACATCAAAACAGCATCAATAATCACATAAAGTAAAAGTGTACATCCATAAATAACAATATATATTGGCCAAGGGAATTGTAAGTAAATACCACTAGCAACATCACTACTCATATAAGGATAGAGTTGATCCATAATGAATTTTGCTAAAGGTAATACAATGGCAGCTCCTACAGCAACCAATACAAAATGACCATCTAGATACAATTTTCTGATTTCTCCAACTTCATAACCAAAGATACGGAATAATGATATATGACGTGAATGACGATCAATCATCACTTTCATCATCAAGTACATGACGAAAACAAAGACCAAACTTGAACAAACAATCATCATATAAATCATTGGTTCCATCATTTTCAAATAAACATCAGCACTCTTTATAATATCTTCACTAGTTAATGTACTATAAAGTTCTCCTTCTGGAATATTTAATTTTTGCTGCGATAATACAATATTGAAATAATCATCATCTACATCCATTAATGTCCTCATATCATCAATATCCATAAAGACCATAAAACTTGGTGAATAATCAATAATATCATAAACAGTAAAAGCATAATTTTGTTGATGTGTTGTATCATGAACAATGAATTCATCTCCTTGTTCCAAATGAAATTTTGTAGCCAAGGCATCACTAATCACGACTTCTGATTGATAATCTAAATATTCTAAATCAAAGTAAGGATTTTCTTCTTCTATACCCATCAAATAAACATCCATTTTATAATCCATAAAATCCATTTGTGTTGTCATACCACAAACTTCAAATCCATGAACAGGAACTTTTTCTGGAGGATATTTGTAGGTATACATATATTCAAAAGCAATATCATTTTTATTATCAACACTTACTGTATGTGTATGCGTATAACAATTGAGTCCAAGCATTAATAATAAATACGCAATAAAGATTCCAAATAATATTGTACATGCACTTTGATATTCTCTTAAAAGTTGTCGAATACGGAAACGATGAACAAAAGACATATGATTTAACTTCATTTGATGAACTGCACGTTCTTTGACAGTATTTTGAATCATTGAAAGAGCGGGTTGATTTAATTTATGTAAAATAACAAAACAATTCACTATAATTGTCATCAATACAGGAACAACCAATGCATATAAGATAATACCTAATGGATAGATTTTTGTAAGATTTGGTAATGAGAAATAACTTAATGGAGAATCCATCATGCTATAAAAAGCCATATCAGAAGATCCACAAATCAAACCAATAAGACTGGCTACAAAAGTTGTTATGATAGGCAATAACAAATAAGAGCCTAAAATTTCATAACGATTTAACCCTAAAGCATACAATGTACCAATAACACGTTTATCTCTTTCAATTTCATGTGTAATAAAAACAGAAATAACATAAGCAAACAACATCATAATGATTGCTCCAGCAAATAATGCTGTAGAACGATTAATCATTTGATCATCTTTAGCACATCCTATACGAGGATTATCTTCAGCTTCAGTAAAAGATTGTAAATTATCAATATCATATTTTTTTACAAGTTCATCAATAAGTGGTCGAGATTCTTTTTTAAAATCAATTAATCCTTCATAAAGATCTTGACTTCCCTCTTTCATCTCATCTATTACAGGTTGAAAAGAAGGTATACCCATTTGGGCAAAAGGAATACTTTGTATTGAATTTGAAAAAGTATTTAATCCTTTCTTTAAATCATAAGCACCATCAATTAAATCGTGAACGCTTTCATAATAATCTGCTTCTTTTCCTAAAGTACGTTTCCAGTATTTTTTAAAATACTGATCATCTACAGAAGATACATTTAAAGGAAGTTCTTCAAGATGTGTTTTTAATTCATTATGTGTCATCGCTTCATTCAATCTATAAGCATAAACATATTGAGGTGAACTGATAGCTGTCACATAATCAGTTAAGTGATTATATCCTTGATCACTAAGAAATCCCAAGCCAAAAGATTCACTATTAACAGCTCCACCACTCAATGTTTTAAGTGGTGCTTCATAATCAGGAGTTGTTCCAATTCCACTTACAGTCAGTTTCATAGAACCAATACGGATGACATCAGAAATTTCATAATCATGAACTTCAGCATATCTTCTCTCTAATAAAATTTCGTTTTTATTTTGAGGAAGATTCCCTTCGACAATATGAATTTTATTTATATCTTTTCTTTCTTTAAATATACGTAAAACACTTTCATCATTCATATGATAATCAAGAGAAAACATTCTTTCTAGAACAATACCTTCTTTTTTTAACTTTTTTTCATCTTTTGAAGACAATGGCACAAAGACTTGAAATTCACCATCTTCAACATAATCTTTTTGACTTAACAATTCACTTTGCGTAATAATCGTTTCACTTGATACAGTTGTGCTTACGACTGCAAATAGACTTAAGATGATCATCATCATTAAAGCACAATATCGAGGCCAATTCTTACAAAAATTTCTTACTGTTCTTTTGAGAAATATTTTTTGCATAATATTCACCTCACATTATAAATCCATAAGTTCGCAAGCAGGAACTTTTGTTTCATTATCATAATCTTTATGAATTTTACCATCTTTCAAATAAATGACATGATCAACCATAGCTTTAATCGCATTATTATGTGTAACAATCAGCATTGTTGTACCATAAACCTTATTGATCTTTTCTAATAAAATCAAAATTTCTTTTGATTTCTTTGAATCCAATGCTCCAGTTGGTTCATCGCATAACAATAATTTAGGATTTTTTATTAAAGCACGTGCAATCGCACATCTTTGTTGTTGACCACCAGAAAGTTGAGAAGGAAATTTGTTTTGATGTTCAGTCAAACCCAAAACACTTAATAATTCATCAATATCCAATGGATTTTTTGTTAAATATTGACACACTTCAATATTTTCTTTCACTGTTAAATTAGGTACAAGATGATAAGCTTGAAAAATATAACCCATATTTTGTCTTCTTAAACGAGACAATTTGGTTTGACTCATTTTTGCAAGTTCTACTCCATCTATGACAATGGACCCACTGTCAAAATGATCCAAACCACCTATACAATTTAAGAATGTTGATTTTCCAGAACCACTCGATCCTTGAATAACACACATTTTTCCTTGTTCTAAAGATGTATCAATACCTTTCAACACCTCAATAAAACTACCTCCTTCACCATAACTTTTCTTTAAACCACGAACTTCTAAATACATATTGAATCCCCCTTTATAAACATAACAATGTTATGTTGTTGTTATTTTAATAGGGACCATAGGTCCCTTTCATTTAAAACATACTCAAAAATGCTTGACGAAGCATTTTCACTATAGGTCTTGCATGTTGTAATGCTTCTTTTTCATCAAAACCATGAGAAATAATAGAAATAATAACATCAATTTCTAGATGAGCAAACCAATGCAAAGCAAAACGATCTACAGGTTCACGTTCAGGATAAGTTCTTTCCATCATTTCTACCAAATCAATATAAAACTTCGTAGACATATCAACAATTTGATTAAAGAATTGTATAACTTTTGGATGTGTTCTATTATTAAATATTACATCCATCATATCTTTATTTTGATAATAAAGATGTAAAATAGATTCAAGGACTTCATAATCTTCTTGTTCACTGCCTAAGATAACTTCAATAGGATTTGATACGTCCAATTGACAATGACATTCAAAAACTTCTAATAACGGTTGGGTCACTGAGTTCAAAATTTCTTCAAATAAGTCTTCCTTATTTTTAAAGAAGAAATACAAAGCTCCTGTTGTTAATCCTGCGTGTTCACAAATCAACCTTAAAGATGCATTATCAAAACCTAATGTAGAAAACTCTTTAACTGCTGCTTGTATTAACACTGTTTTTGTTTCTTCTGAAACAGCACCTGCTCTTCTTGACATTTTGATCCCCTCCCTCACAATAAAATAACACAGTTATGTTATCGATTTCTTCAAAACGCACAAGTTATTTACTTTATTTAATCATATAATTTATTGTAGCTTATTGCAATAAACTTGCCTCATAAATAAAAAAAGCAAGAGAAATTTCTCTTGCTTTTCTAAGAAATGAGTCACTTATTTCCTTTTATCTACAAATTTATTCTTATTCTACAATACTTTTTCTTTTTTTATTTAATAAGATCATTCCTAAAGCTGCAACCATTGCTCCTCCAACGAATACTGCAACATTTGTAGTATCTGCTGTTTGAACTGCATCATCAGTTCCAGTTTGAGGTTTTTCTTGTGGTTGAGTTGTTTCATTATCTCCTTCTGGAGTTGGTGTAGGAATAACAGTTTCTTTTTTATGAGCTTTTGCAAATTCTAAAGCATTTGTTAATCCAGCTTTCATAGCATCGATTTGTTCTTGTGTTGGATATTGTCCTAATAAATCTTTTGCTTCTTGTAATTTTGCTTCTAATGCTTCAATGGCATCAGCATCATATTGATCTTTATTTTGTAATAATTCTTCTGTTTCAGTAATCACTTGATCTAAATCTTTTGTTTCTACAGCATCTAAAACTGTTAGTGTTACTGTTTTACGATTAAATTTGTAATCAGTTCCATTTTTAACGTTATTTCCATCGTTTTCGTATTCAACATTTTTAGGAATAGCTGTGTAATGAAGATTGTATGTTCCAGCAGGTAATTGAGATAATCCTTCCATATCATCTTTTCCTGAGCATAATAAATCTACACTTGTTAAACCACCTTTTGTTTCAAACATTGGTTCGTTTTCAATAGAGAAATCAACAAAATAATCTTCTGAAGTTGTAACGTCTTTTAATAAATCAGGTGTTTGTCCTTCATACATTGTTAAGTTTTTATAACCTTCTAATGTAGGTGCTGTTTCATAATATTCAGCTGCTGCTGCTTTTTGATCATCGTTTTGTGCATAGTATACATAATCGATATCATATTCTGTACCAGCTAAGTTTGTATCAACAAGACCAGGCCAAGCCCCACCCATTGCTAAGTTGAATTGGATGTATTGTGGTCTATTTAAAGTTCTTTGAGCTTTAATATCATTGCTATAATCTAAAGTTGTTACGATTTGATCATCAACATACCATTCTAATTTATTTGGTGACCAATTTAATCCAAAGACATGGTAATCATTATTAAATTCTTCATCAATTGTATATGATGTACCAGCATATTTTTTATATCCTTGATAATCAGTATGTACAGTTTGATAAACTGTTCTGTTTCCATAACTGTTTGTTTGACGTTGTCCAGTTAGTTCCATAATATCGATTTCACCACAACGTGCCCATCCATAACCTTGTTTTCCACTAATTCTTCCATCAAGTGGGAAATCAGCTCCAAGTGTCCAGAATGCAGGGAATACACCTTGACCCTTAGGTAATTTTGCTCTCATTTCAATACGTCCATATAAGAATTCTTGTTTACCATGAGTTCTTACACTTCCTGAATTGTAAATAACTTTACGGCTTTCATCTCTTGGATGATTATATTGATCCTCTACATCACGATCAGTTGCTTTTAATACTAAATTTCCATCTCTCATGAATACATTTTCTTTATCAGCAACATAATGTTGTTGTTCAACACCTCTAATGCATCCTAATTCATAACCCCATTTGCTTTGATCTAATTCAGTACCATTGAAATCATCTGCCCAAAGAATGTCATATTTTTCTTCTTTTGTTGCATTTTTTTCAACTAATTCTACATTATCAATAAAGATTTCTGAATTTTTTTGAGTAGCTGTTGCATTTTCAGTCCATCTACCAATACCTACAGCGATTTTTGTTTGATCTTTAGAATTAAATTGTAATTCTACAGTTTTATATTGTCCATCAGTGTATTCTACTTTTTTATCAATAAAATATCCACCAACTGTGCTACCACCTTTTTTTACATCAAGTGTAGCAAAGGCACCTTCTCCACCTAATACTTTAACATCAGCAGTTAAAATATAATCAGTATTTTGTTTTACAGTAACATCTTGCCATACATGTCCGTTAGCTGTTCTATCAGTCGTTTTACCAATTTTTCCAGCCCCATTCACAACACCAGAATTTTGACCCACAATATTCCAATATTGGCTAGAGTTAAATTTTTCATTTTTCACTAAATTTGATGCACGATTTAATTCAACCAAACCATGCTCAGTTTTCACTTCATTAGCGAATACATTTGTTGGTACTGTACCAATCAATGTAGCTGCTAAAACTGAAGCGCATAAAACTTTTAAAGTTTTTTGTTTTTTCATTTTCTCTATTTCCTTCCATTTGATTATGAAACACGTCAGTGTGACTCTTTCGATAACGCTTTCATGTTTATTATTATACATATATTTACTAAAGAATCAAGATATTTTATTAAATATTATAGAATTATTTACTTAACAAATGAGTAAATAATGTATTTTACTTCAAAATAACGTGAAAAAATTAATATATTTATGGAATAAATAAAAAAATATTAAGTAAATATTTATATTTATTTACTTAATATTTTATATTTTTTAGCAAAAAAGGAATTCATTAATGAATTCCCAGTCTCTTCTATATATTTTCTTTAATTTTTTCAGCCAACATATCTAAATCATGTTGATCTGGATGAGTAAGTGCTTGATCAAAATTTTCAATTAACATTTTTAAATTTTTGGCTGGAACAGGCATTTTTAACATTTTTTCATAACGTTCTCTTACGCTCATTGGCATTTTTCCTTGGCACATATATGTACCTACAACTTTAGTTTCAGGTTTTAAGAATGTTTTTGTTTTCTTAATCAAATTATCAAAATATGTTTGTCCTTGACCAAATCCAGCAGTACCAAATAAGAACACTTCTTGATGATCAATTAATTTTAAAAATTCTACAGTCAAATCATCACATCTTCCTTTATCTGTCCAAAATCCAACATAAATACGATCTGCTTTTAATGCATCATCATTAAGTTCACCAAAATACACACATTCATCTTGAGGCAAAGTCTCTTTAATACAATCAGCCAACATTTTTGTATTTCCTGTACGACTACTATAAACAATTGAATAACTCATTTTACATTTCCTCCTTCATATATACAATGAACACCTTTATGTTCACACATACCATTTAAACATTTTTTATTACAACGACAACATAGCTGTATTTCGTTTTCCTTATGACTTTCTACTTTATAAACCCATAATGGATCTGCAATCAATTGTCGACTCATCGCAACACATTGAATATCTTTTGTATTTAAAGTATCTTCTACAAAATCAGGATGTGAGAATGTACCGACTGCACAGATTGGCAATTGCGTGTATTTTCTCACTTCCTTGCAATAAGGTAAAAAGCACCCTTCATCTTTAAAATAAGGATGATTACGAGGTGGAATTGGATCTTCCAATCTAGAATGATTAGCAAGAGTAATATGGAAACTAGTAACTCCTGCTTTTTCTAATAAAGGCACGAACTCTTCCAATTCTTCAAATAAGACTCCAGCATTACCATAATGAGGATTTTCTTGTCGAACACATAATTTATAATCAATAGGTAATCCTGGAACAGATTCACGTATTGCTTGAATACTTTCTATTGCAAATCTCGCTCTATTTTCTACAGAACCACCATATTCATCCGTTCTATGATTAAACAAAGAAGAACTAAAACTTCCACACATACGATCTCCATGAACTTGAACGATATCAAAGCCTGCTTCTACTGCTTTTTTTGCAGCATCTCCAAAAGAAGATGTAATAGTTTTAACATCAGCTGTAGGAATACTTGAAATATAATCCCCCGTCTTTTCTGTCATTGCATTTTTCACATCTTGTTTTGAAACTTTTCCCGTTAACATCTTAGGAATAAACTTCCACATACCTTTCATCGTTGTATCATTTTGATGCAATTGAGCACATAATTTACAATCATATTTATGAACAATGTCACTTATTTTTTTATAAAAAGCAAAACCTTTTTTCGAATATAAAGAATGTCCAAATTGACTCTTTCCAACAGGAACATCGCCAATAATAATCATTGCACATCCACCAGCAGCCATTTTTTCAATAAATTGAAAATATTCATTTTGTTTTAACCCCATTGTTGTAGGAGCAAAAATAATTCTATTTTTCAATTCTAAGCCACCGTAATTATATGTACTCAAAAGTGTAGAATACATAAAGTCACCTTCTTATCCTAAATTTTTTACGACTTGTTGCAAAACATCAATAGCCATTTGTTTTTCTGGTTCACCAAGAAAAGATAGGTTATCATGATCCCACTTTTGAAATAATTTATGGCAGAATTCAAAAATGTCTTGTCCTTTTTCACTCAAAGCCAAATGTGCTTGTCTTTTTTGAACTGAATCATAAGTTTTGATAACCAATCCTTGATCAACCAATTTTGTTATGCTTCGTTGAGAATGGCCCCAATCCATTTTCAAATCTTTTGTCAATGATGCAGGTGTACATGTTTTATACTTCCCTATATACAACAGAAATGGTAATTGACCCATGCTTATTTGATAATCTTTTAATTCCTTATTCACATAAACTAAAAAATTCTTATACAAATAAATAATTTGATAAATTAATGTTTCATTCATTTTTGTCATCTCCCCTTCACTTGACTTTATCAAGTATATTCTCTTTCCTTGACAAAGTCAAGTATATAAAAATAAAAAATAACAGATTTCTCTGTTATTTTCTATTCATTAATTTCTAATAATTTTTCAGTAATACGAAGTTGAACTTTTGTATAATAAGTCAATTCTTCATCACTTAATTCATCATCTTCGATGTTTTCAAATTCAGCCATCATATCAGTATATTGTGTTAACATATCTGTATAATCAGCCAACATCTCAATAGGATTTCCTTCATCTTTATATTTCTTCATAAAATCAACATATTCATCAAAGAAATCTTCATACTCTTTCATAGAATCTTTAAAAGATTGACTCACGCCTTCTTTTTTTTCTGGTTCTTTTTCTTCTTTGACTTCTTCTTTTTTATCTAATTTGATATTCATATATTCATTTGGTTCAAATGAAAGAGAAAGATGATATGATTTGTAATCAGCCCAATAAGAATTATCATTATTTGTATAATCCTTTGTAAATCCAGCTTTACGACAGGCTTCTACATAATCCTTATATTCATCTTTACTTATTTTACCTACAGTTAAATTAAAACTATCTTCATGATCATAATGAACAATTCCTTTTAACACTTTAGGTTTTGGTAATAATTTAGCTCCTTGACTACTTGGCCATGCAATAGATGTCACTTCAAATGGTTTATCCAATTTAATACCCATTGATTCACTACTTTCATAATAAGTGATATCTAATTTATAGTCTTCTTTATCATAAGCTACATAATCATCATCGTCATCTTCAACAACATATTCTTTAAATCCTTGATCCTTACATCTTTGAACATATTCTATAAATTCTTTCTTTGATACATTCTTAAGATTAACTGAAAAATAATCATCACTATCTAAAATAGTTCCTCTTAAAGAGCCAGGCTTTGGTAAACGTAAAGCCAAGCCAGCTTCCGGCCAGTCTATCTTTTCTCCTCTTTCATCTAATGCCATCTGACAACTCATCATAGAAAAAAGAACAACAATCACAAGTAATATTTTCCATCTCTTTTTTATTTTCCCATTGCTTCCTCTTAAAGGTTTTGTCAAACGTTCATACCATTCATTATTCATTTTATTCTCTCCTTTCTTTGTACTTGTTTATTAAAACAACAGATTTATCCAATTGCTTTTGTAAATCTGTCATCTTCAATAAAATAAGATTAATGACTTCATAAGATTTTAAATTCTTCATAGCCTTTATTTCAGATACACTAAATCCAATTTCTTGTAATTCTTTAATCTCTTGAAATCTTGTAATTTGTTGTTCATTGTAATAGCGATAACCAGATTGATCATTAACAGCCTCTGGCTTTAATAAACCTATCTTGTCATAGTATCTGAGTGTATAAATACTACACTGACAAAGAGTGGCAAAATCTTTAATTTTCATCATAACAACAAAGTTAACCAATGACTATATATCATCATAATCATATATCCCATAATCATTACCACTCCATTTCGATGATTCATTACACTATTACTTTATCACTAGAGTTAACTAGAGAGTAAAGAGCAATTACAATAGATAACCTGTGTTCCTATCTATAAATTACCAGTTTCATCAAAATATAAATAAGGCAAAAAGCCATAAATTTTTGGACAATAAAAAAAGTCGGTCAAACCGACTTATAAACAACTTAATATATACTCAAAAAAATCAACAACTTCTTCATAAGAATGCATTGCATAGGCTTTTTCAAAAATTTTAAGATTGATAATTTCAACATTTCCATATTCATCAATAAAATCATCTTTATCATAATCGAAATCAATACAATGTTTGTATTCTCCCATAGCAATCAATAAAAACAAACGCAAAGCCATAGAAGAAATAAAAAGTTTATCTTGATGATAATCTTCAATCAAAGCATAACGAAAAGATTGAAAACGATGATTATCTATTTTTATTTTTAATTTCTGATCATTCACCAAATAAAGATATGTTTTTAAAATAACTGCAATTTTTAAAGGATAAAGCTTATATTCATGATCAATAAAATCAACAACAAGCTTTTTACTAGCATTATCGTGTAAATCATAATCAATCAAAGCCTTTAAAAAAATAACAGCTTGACTGTCTTTCCATTTCAAACGATCTCTGACTTCACTTTTTGTTGAATCTTGTTTACAAAAGGCATAAAGCTGACGTGACATAAGAAAGGAATCAAGTTCATCTAAAGAAAGATAGTGATGTTTCCATGATTCATAAGGAAAAATTTTTAAATCTTCATAATGACCTTCATTCATATAAACCTCTAACTGATGATGTAACGCCAAACAATAACTATACATTGTATAGTGATAACAATAATCACAAAGAGATAAAAGGACTGAACTTGCATGATGTTGACAAACTGTATAACGATTGATAATGGCATCAATAACAGGCATCAAAGACTCCCTCTCATACTCTTCAACAATTGTAGATATCTCATACATCAAGCATTCCAATCGATGACATTGACGATAAAATGATAATTGTGTATTGTCATCCATTAAAACATTAAGCATAATAAAAGTCATATATTCTTGTTGAAATGACCCTTCATCAAAAGAACGAACATAATAATAATGGTCATCACTTAAAAATTTAAAGAGATTTTTCTTTGGATAAATAAAATAACATGTCATATAAAAGAAGTATAACAATTGTAAATAATATTGATATTCATCATTGTTTTCTGGTTCTTCAACATGAAAAGCTGTCAAAGCTTTATTCAAAGAAAACTGTTTTTGAAAGACTCCATCTTTCTTTTTACGATATAAAATCTCTTGAATTTCTAATACACTTCGATTCCATGTTGCAGGACTGACATTGACATCATCAATGAATAGAGGTTGATCTTTCATATCGTGAACGCAACAAAAAACGCGTTGATGTTGTTCTTTCAATTCTAAGATCCGTTCTGTTTGATGATAAATTTCAAGTGCAAGAGCTTTAATAGATTGCTTTTCATCAGGTATTTTTTGATGAAAATCATAACATGATTGTAAAGACTCTATTTCAAATAACATTGTATAAGACCTATTGATTCAATTGTGCAATCACGTTTTGAAATTTATCTAAGAAAGAACTTTCACCCAAAGTATTGATTTTAATAAACATTCCTTGGCTTCCTCCAGCAGCAATCGCTGATACTTGAACAGGACCTTCTTTTTTACCAAAAATAGTCACGGATAAACTTAAACGATTTCCACCCATATAACTATATCTTTCAAAAACATAGACACGACAGCAAACATCACCATAAGTAAAGAAGCTTTCATCTTCTAAACTTGCCGAAATGCTTCCAGAAAGAATTTCATTTTTAATACGTGAACATACAGTATCAAAATCTTTACGTATAATTGTTTCTAATTTAGCCATTGTTTCATCTCCTTATTTTTCTAATGCAAACATTTCAATACCACTTTGTTGAACACAACGATCAACAATAGTCATACCAACATGTTCATATTTATTTGCTTTATTAATAGAATCTGTATCTAAAACAGTGATTGTTCCTCTTGATTTTGCAATATCAAAAACTTCTTCTAGCATTTTCCTAAAATATCCTTGTCCTTGATAATCTTTTCTAACAACCAATAAAAAGACTTCTTCAAAATCACGAGAATGTTTATATCTCACTTCAGTAGGTTTCCATTGATTTTGACTATCTTTAAGCATGACAGCAGTTCTTAAAGGTAATTGTGTGATCATTTTCCATACCATTTTGGCTTGTACAAAAAAGCCAGGTCTTTCCTTCTTACTCCAATGGACGCAATATCCTTCTTGCTTTTCACTTGTCGTATAAAGATGACCCGTTTCATAACATGTCTCTACGATAATTGCAAACATTCGAGATGCAACATCCTTATCCAACACTGAAAAACATCCTGGTTCACTCAAAAAAGCATTTGCTATGTCATGACCGATATTTTGTATTTCCTCTTGTGATAAATTATTTAAACAAATCATCTTTCACATCTCCCTTATTTAATTTTGTCTTATCTCTCTTTGATTATATCACAAATAAAAAAATGAAATACTGTTATCGATAAAGATAAAAGTATTTCATTCTATTTCAATAATGACGAGATTACGATTCTCTTTCTTTATTCATTTCAACAACAACATCTGCAACATTCATTGTAGATTTTCTATGAGAAACCAAAATCACTGTTTTTTCTTTGGCAGATTCATTTAATGATTTAAGAATAATCCCTTCATTCAATGAATCCAAATTACTTGTTGGTTCATCCATCAATAGAAATGGTGAATCATGTAAAAACGCTCTAGCAATACCAATACGTTGTTTTTCTCCACCAGAAAGTGTATCCCCTAATTCTCCCACTTGGCTATCATAACCATGTGGAAGTGACATAATAAAATCATGAAGAGACGCTTTCTTGGCAGCTGTCATAATGTCATCTCTTGATGCATTTGGCTTTCCAATTGCAATATTATTTGCGATAGTATCTTTAAAAAGATGAGTTTCTTGCGTAACATAACTTTGTGTATCACGCAATAATGATGTAGGGATTGTATTAATATTGCGTTGACAAATATCAATAGCACCTTGATCGACTTCCCAAAATCTCATTAATAATTTTAATAATGTTGATTTCCCACAACCACTTGGACCAAAAATACCAATCATTTTTCCTTGAGGTAAATCTAATGAATAATTCTTTAATATCGTTTCATGATCATAAGCAAAAGTAATATCTTTAACATTGGCACCTGTAAAATGAAGATGACCTTCATAACATTCATTTTCACCTTTTAACACATCATCGACAACAGGTTTTTCTTCTAATAAAGAAAGGACACGTTCACCACTTGCTAATGTTTGATTTAAATTATTAGACAATTGAGATAACGCAACAACAGGACCAAATGAACCCATCATAGCAATTGTACAAATAAGAACAGCTTCAAAAGGCATTCCTTGATTGATAGACAATGTGATCATATAAAACAACATACATAGAGATGATAACAAAATAGCAATATTTGTTAACATTCTTTGGAATCCTTCCCCTTGATTCAAACGTTTTTGTAAATGAGCCAAATCATCTGATTGTTCTTCCATTTGTTGTTCTCTTTTTTGTCCTTGATGATATTGAATTGTTTCATCCAATCCTCTAAGTGAATCTAATACAAAACTATTCAATTGACCAAATTTATTTCTAAACGTAAGTCCAATAGAACCACCACGACGACCATTCCATAATGGAATACATACACCAACAACGATATAAGAAACACATGCAATTAACATTGCTCCAAAATCATAATGACCAAAGAAACACATCATGATCAAAGATGTAAGAATAGCAATCATGATTGGTGAAATTGTATGGGCATAAAAGACTTCTAATAATTCAATATCAGTTGTAATCATAGAAATCAAATTTCCTTTATCCTTCCCTTCTAATTTGGCTGGACAAAGTTTTCTTAAGGCTACAAAGACATGGTGACGAATAATAGCCAATAACTTAAACGCAATATAGTGATTACAATATTGTTCTACATAATGTAATAAACCACGACTTACAGCAAGTACAACCATCACTGATAAAATAAAAGTAACAGAATAACCAACAAGCTCTAAACCAGACAAAATAGCATATCCTGCTAAAATTGTAAGGAAAATAGCACATAAATAGCCTAAAGTTCCTAAAACAATAGCAAAAATCATAACGACAATCATGGGTTTAACCAAACCAATGAGGCTTGTCATAATAGAAAGAGCACTTCTTCTTTTCATTATAAAATAGCCTCCTTTCCATAATCTTCTAAACTCTTTTGACGTTGATACAATTGAGCATAAAGACCATTCTTTTGCATCAACTCATCATGAGTTCCATGTTCTTGAATACATCCTTGAGACAATAAATAAATACAATCACTGGATACAACATTAGCCAATCGATGAGAAATAAGAATCACTGTTTTTGTTTTGGCTAAATCTTGAATAACATTCATAATGAGTTCTTCACTTTCAACATCAATATTACTTGTGGCTTCATCAAAAATATAAAGTGGAGCATCTAATAATAAAGCTCTTGCAATCGCCAATCTTTGTTTTTGACCACCAGAAAGATTAGAAGCATTTTCTAATAATTCTGTTTGTAATCCTTTTTGCGCTTTTAAGAATTCTAATAAATTCACTTGTTGTAAAACATTTTCCATTTGTTCAACAGTAGCTTCAGGTAAAGCCATTTTCAAATTGTCTTCAACTGTTCCTTTAAACAAATAACTATTATGTCTAACAAGCGCTATATTTCTCATTAAAGACGCTTCTTGAATATGATGAATATCATGACCATTGATGGAAAGTGATCCTGTAAAATCTCTATTTCTATGACAAATCAATCCAGCAATAGTACTCTTACCACACCCAGATTCACCAACCAATGAAATAAAGCTACCTGAAGGAATATCCATAGATATACCTTTTAATACTTCTCTTTCTTCATTATATGAAAAATGTAAATTGTCTAAAGACACATGAATAGCATCACTCTCTAAGACTTCATCTCCATCTTCATTTTCAGGTAAATCCAAAATAGCAAAAATCTTATCACTTGCTGCCATCCCATTCATCGCAATATGAAAGAAAGAACCAAGCAAACGCAAAGGAATAAAAAATTCACTTGCCAATAAAACAATAGTTAAAGTTCCAGCCAAAGAGACTTGACCTTGAAGATATTGTTGAACAACAACAACCATACCCACTGCAGCTCCACCATAAGCAACAATATCCATAACACTAATGGAATTCAATTGCATAGTTAAAACTTTCATTGTAATCTTTCTAAAATGTTCAGCTTCTTTATCCATATCTTCAGTCTTTTTTTGATCGGCTTGATAAATTTTCAAAGTTGTTAAGCCTTGAATATTTTCTAAAAAAGAATCTCCTAAACCTGTATAAATGCTCCAATACTTACTCAATAACTTTTTAGCAAATTTTTGTACTGCAACAATAGATAAAGGAATTAAAGGCACACAAATCAAAAGAACAAGACTTGCTTTAAAATTCACTCTTGATAAAACAATAAATAAAATAATAGGTGCCAGTAAACTAAAGAAAAATTGAGGTAAATACTTACCAAAATATATTTCTAATTGTTCCACTCCCTCACTACTCATTTGAATCACTTCTGAAGTCAAAATACGATCTTTATAAGATGCACCTAATCTTAACATTTTTTCATAAATATTTTTTCTTAAAATCTTTTTTACATCTACACTTGCTTGATAAGATGCTTTGGTTGTTTGTAAATCACAAACAATACGTACCAAAATACAAATCAAAAACACGCTTAAAGTTGACCACAAATCATGCATAACAACATTTTTTAAATAAACATTTTCTAAAAGATGGGCTACTGTCAATACAATAACAATTTGACTGATCAATGCGAGAATTTGCCATAACACATGAAAAACAACATATTTTTTTGCATCTGACAAAAGTTTAATTAATCTTGTTTTAATCATAACTTATTCTTCCTTTCTACATCGATTGTTTTGACTCTAAAAAAGAAATAATACACATGACAAATCCATACAGTAGCCAAACAGATTTGTCCAACAGGAACATTCATCATACATACAAAACCAATACCCATGACCACTGTCACAGATAAAATGATCTTAAATTTTGTATTCATTGTCATTTCTTTGTTTTTAACATAACCATCAAAGTGTTTTTTATACAATTTTGTACTTATAAACCAATCATGTAATCTTTGAGAACTTTTTGCAAAGCAAAAGACTGTAGCCATATATAAAGGTACAGTTGGTAAAATAGGTAAAACAATACCTATCGTTCCTATTCCCAAACAGATCAAACCAAGTACAATCCAAAATACTCTCATAGATTTTTTCATTATTCAATCTCCTTGTTATGAATTTCTATTTTACCAGAGACGCTCTTTAATTCCACTCGAGGTTCTTTTCCTCTTGTTTCAAATAAACGTCCTTGTTTTATATCATTATATATAATACCACCAATACTCTTTGCATGTATACTCCCAAATTGACCATTTACATAAATATGACCTGCTGTTGTTTCACAAACAATCTCTTCTTTGATAGCACAATCTTCAAGTTTAATAGGATGAGAGACAGATTTTACTGTTAAAGAGTCTCCTTGAATATGAGACAATTCAATCTTACCAGCTGTTGTTTCAAACTCTCCTTCTTCTATAAAGAAATCATCCATGATAATCTTACCTGCAGTGGAAGAAATCTTTACATTTTCAAATGTTGTCTCTTCTGGAACTGTAACAATAATTTTCCAATCATCAAAATCTTTTTTCCATTTTCTGCTGACTGCAGTTTCAAAGTACAATTCACCATCACTGACTTTTACAATATCAATCATTTCTCGACTTGATAAATGATAATCAATAGCATATTCATTTCCTTTTACAAAGAGCACATCTGCTCCAATAACATCAATAAATACACTATCAAAAGCATCTAGAGTTTCTTTCCCTTGAATTGATTTTGCATCTTGACCACTTGTCAATCTCCAAGCAAAAACAAACACACTACAAATCAAAATAATACCTAATATTACATATTTTTTCATTATTTTCTCCGTTTCGCATTAATTAGGTTAGATACTACTAACCTGACAAATTATATTATTTTTATGTCTATATTTCAATATAAATATACATTATTTGATGTTGTAAACGTTTTTACTTATAATATATTTATAGGAGATGATTCTTATGAAAAAACTTTATAAAGCAATGATTCTATTCATCATTCCATGTCTAGTCCTTTTGAGTGCTTGTTCCTCTTCAAAAGGACCAGAAGAACAACAAACATCTCAAGATGTCCAAGAAGAAGTCTTTTCTCAAGATCAATTTATGAAAGACATTCAACCAGCACTTGAATGTTTAAAATCTTGTGATGAAGAATTATTTTTAGCTCAAGTAGACTTTGATCATGACTTGCTAGCGGCTTATCAAAAAGATAAAGACCAAAATGATATTGCTGTTCTCTATCCTAGTGGAGATCCTCTCCCTAAAGGATATGATAGTGATCTTGCCGATGCACGTTATTATCACGTTGAAAACTATAATCATATTCAAGCTTTAAAAGAAGACTTACAACGCTATATGACTGATGATGTGATTGCATCATTTCAATTATTAGAAAATGATTTTATCAACTTTGATGATGCATTGTATCTCGTACGAGGAGGTCGTGGATATGGTGCTTTGGTTAGTGTTCCAGAATCAGCAAAATACATTGAAGAAAAAAACAATCAACACATTGTACAAATCGAATACAAAATGTTTGATGAACATGATCATGATGCTAAAATTTCTTTTATCCAAGATGATGGACATTGGAAAATAGCTCATATTGAATAATAAAAAAAATCGCCAAATGGCGATTTTTTCTTTTACATAAGAATGTATTTTAATACGAATAAAATTGCAAGTACAATCATTAATGCACTCATTTTCTTTTCTTTTGCTTTTCCACTAATTAAATGAATAGCAACATATGAGATAATTCCCATTGAAATACCTTCAGAAATACTATAGAAGAAAGGCATAGCAGCAATACAAATAAAGCAAGGAATACCTTCAGTATAATCTTCGAAATCAATATTAATAACATTTGATAACATATAGAATCCAACAATGATAAGTGCAGGTGCAGTTGCAAATGCAGGAATAGCTAAGAAGATTGGAGATAAGAATAAAGACAATCCAAATAAAATTGCAGTTGTAACAGCAGTTAAACCTGTACGTCCACCTTCAGATACCCCAGAAGCACTTTCAACAAATGTTGTAACTGTAGAAGTCCCTAAAACAGCACCAGCAGTTGTTGCTACGGCATCAGCCATAAGAGCGCCTTTGATGTTTGGAAGTTTTCCATCTTTATCAAGCATACCAGCTTTTGAAGAAACACCAATTAAAGTTCCTAATGTATCGAATAAGTCTACAAATAAGAAAGAGAATACAACGATTAATAATTCACCAAATTTTACGCCATCAAAACTGAATTTAGCAAAAATTGGAGCAATGCTTGGAACATTTAATCCAGCACTAAAATCAGGTAATAAACTGAACATACCTAATTCAGGATTAGGAACATATAAACCAGTAAATTGACAAATAATTCCTAATAACCAAGTGATTAAAATACCCCATAAAATGTTACCTTTTACATTTTTAACAACCATAATAGCAGTAATAATCACACCAATAATGGCAAGTAAAACAGTGATACCCACATCTTGCATACTTGCAGTAACACCATTAATTTGATTATAACCATCTAATGAGAAAATTTGAACTAATGTTGGACCAGAAATAACAATTTTTGCATTTTGAAGACCAATAAATGCAATAAATAAACCAATCCCTACACTAACAGCAGTTTTTAAGTTTCTTGGAATAGCATTAAAAATAGCTTCACGAACATTAGTTACAGACAATAAGATAAAAATAAGACCTTCAATTAATACAGCAGCCAATGCCACTTGCCAGCTATAACCCATATTTCCACATACAGTGTATGCAAAATAAGCATTAAGTCCCATACCAGGAGCAAGAGCAAAAGGATAATTGGCAAATAAAGCCATACAAATTGTACCTAAGAATGAAGCAATAACTGTTGCAGTGAAAACTGCACCTTGATCCATACCGGCAGCAGCTAATATATTAGGGTTTACCGCTAAGATATAAGCCATAGTCATAAATGTTGTAATACCAGCTAAAATTTCTGTTTTTACAGTTGTTTTATTTTCCTGTAATTTGAATAATTTTTCTAACATTTTTTTCCTCCTCTAACGTGTAAAGAATAACAAAAAATACGCTCTATGTAAATAAAAAATTCACATATTCAATTCTATAAAGAAAAAGAAGTAAGAAATGAAAATTTTCTTACTTCTTCTATTATTATAACCCTCTTGCTAATTCATATGCATCCCAAATTGCATACATAATATTTCCAACTTTGTTAGAATCACCAATATTATGTACAGGTGTTTCTAATTGATCTAATTCATTGAATAAAGCATTATTTGCACGATATCCAACACAAGTAATTAAAGTATCACAAGCAATTTCTTGAGTACCTTCTGCAGAACTTACAACAACCCCATTTTCAGTTGTACTTTCTACTTTATGACTTGTCATAATATGAACATTATGGAATTTTAATAGATCTTCTAACATGAATTCATTCATATGTGGAATATTACCAGGTCCACCTAAGATAACAGGTGCAGCTTCAACAACAGTGACATCTTTACCATCTTGAGCTAACCATAAAGCTGTTTCACAACCAACAAGTCCTCCCCCAATAACGACGACTTTGTTTCCAGCTTCTACTTTATTTAAAAGAACATCTTCAGCAAGAACTGCTTCTTTACCACCTTCAAAATGAAGTTCAATTGGTGTAGATCCAGTAGCAACAACAATTTCATCAGCATTATAGCTTGCAACATCTTCAGTTGTTACTGTTGTATTTAAACGTACATCAACTTTTAATAATTTCATTTGATATTTATAATATTCTAATAAATCATAATCTAAATGTTTGAATGAAGGTGCTCCACCAGGAATTAAGTTACCACCTAATTGATCAGCTTTTTCAACAACAGTCACTTTATGACCACGTAAAGCTGAAACTCTGGCAACTTCCAATCCAGCAACTCCACCACCAATAATAAGAATATTTTTCTTGACTAATGCTGGTTTTAAACCATAGATTTCTTCTCTACCACATGCTGGGTTAACAGCACAAGAGATAGGTCCATTAGCAATACGTCCTAAACATCCTTCATGACAACCAACACATGGACGGATTTCTTTTTCTCTATTATATTTTACTTTTGTTACATATTCAGGATCTGCAAGTAATGGTCTACCATAGCTAACGATATCACAGCATTCACCGATTACACGATTAGCCATTTCAGGATCATCCATACGACCTGCTAAGATAATAGGAATGTTCACATGTTGTTTTAAGATTTTACCAAATTCATTGTAAACACCTTTACCAAAATACATTGGTGGATGGTTCCAATACCAAGAATCATATGTTCCTGCATCGATATTTAAACTGTCATAACCAGCAGCTTCTAAGATTTTTGCAGCTTCAATACCTTCTTCGATATCTCTACCTGCTTCTTCATAATCTTCACCGGGAAGACCACCTTGACGTAAACCTTTCATACAACTCTTTAAGCTAAAACGTAAACTTACAACGAAATCTTTACCACATGCTTTTTTGATACCTTTAACAATATCAGTCGCAATACGTAAACGATTTTCTAAGCATCCACCGTATTCATCAGTACGTTTATTATAAATACTAATTGCAAATTGATCTAATAAATAACCTTCATGTACAGCATGAACTTCAACCCCATCAAATCCAGCTTTTTTAGCAACAACAGCAGACATAACGAAAGCTTGAATTAATTTTTGAATTTCTTCAACAGTCATTTCTCTATGAATAACTTTTGGATTAAAACGATTCCCTTGTTCACTAGGTGCAAGGTTTGTTTTAATAAATCCAGGTAAAGCACTTCTTCCAAGTCCACCTGTTAATTGTAAAAGAATTTTAGAACCATAAGCATGAACGCGGTCATTCATAGAACGTGTACTATGAATAAATGCTAATGGCATAGTTGTAGGACAAGGTAAAGCAATAGTAGGAATACCTTCGATTGTAGAATCAACAGTACAAATTCCTGTGATGATTAAACCTACATCATATCTTGCTCTTTCAACATAATAATCTTGTAATCTTTGATTAAATCCCCCAAAATCATCCGCATATCCAATAGGACCCATAGGTGCCATTGAAGTACGATTTTTAAGTTGTAATTTACCAATTGTAGTTGGTTCAAATAACTTTGAATATTTCATTTTTATCCTCCTCATATATCGGCATAATCAATTCGGTGAATTAACTATGTCAAAATATTAACATGAAAGATAAGTTCTGTCAATAACTGCTAGAAGGCAAAATAAAAAAACTATTGCATTTGCAATAGTTTATAAAAAATAACTGTTTAAGTAACGAGAAATGATTTGTCTATTATACTCTTTTAAATCATAACTTCCGTTCAATTGACACCAATTGTAAATCACACCACGAGAAATCAATAAAATTTCTTGAGCAATATGACTTGCAGTAAACTCATCACTGATTACATGATTTTTTTGTAAATTAGAAATCATATGAATAAGACCTTTAGGGAGTCCTCTATCTAAAGATAAAAAGAAATCTGTACCATCTGTCAATTGTGCTTTATAAATTTGTGTCACCATATCAACACCATAATTTAAAGCATATTGCATTTGATAATCCAAATAATCACAAATAGCTTCTTTATCATGTCTCTCTTTGAATTCGGGATAAATTTCTGTTTCAAAATAATCATCACATTTAAGATATGCATAAATAACAATGCCAGCTTTATTTTGGAAATGATGATAGAAAGCCCCTACTGAAACTCCAGCAGCATTACAAATATCACTGATTTTCACTCGATCATATCCTTCTTCAGCAATCATTCTTAAAGAAATTTCTAACAATTTACTCTTTGTATTTTCAGCTTGTTGTTTTCTTGAAATTTTATCCATAAAATACACTCCTTTACGCATATACAATGATTTATACTTTACAATCATAACATATTCAACTCATGATATCTAATCATACAATAAATATTTTACAATCAAAAAAGATTGAAAAGCCTTATTTCGTGCCTTTCAATCTCTTTTATCTATGTAAGATGAAATTAATCTTCTTTTCTTTTAAAAATTGTGAAAATTCCACCAGCAACCATCATCATCATAGCCCAAGGCAACAATGCAGTTGTATCTCCTGTTTGAGGTTGAGAAGACTGTTCTGTTTGATCTGTTGGTTGAGTTATTTCAGGTTTTTCTTCAGGTTGTGGTTTTTCTGAATCAACATCTTGTCCAGGTGTAAATATTTTCTTTACGTCAGCTTTTGCAACACCTTGTGAATTGATATTTGTAATATCAATCAATTCATAACCTTCTGGAATTGTTAAATCTGAAGCATCAACATGTTGTGCATCAACATCAACAATAACGACTTCTTCACCAATTTTTTCATTCCCATCGACATAAACAATTTTAATATCTTTTGTTGTTGGAATTTCTTCAACAACAACAGTTAATTTATGACCTTGAATTAATGAAACATCTACAATCTTGTATCCTTCAGGGACTCTTGTAAATGCTGATTCTTTCACTGATAAAGCATCAATGTCAACACTCACTCTTTGAGTTCCTTTCACAACACCTGTACTTGTTTCATAACTGATCACTACTGATTTTGTTTTTCTAGTTAAATCTACTCTTACAATATTTTGAGAAGAAATATTTGTAGAACTTACATATTTATATCCGTTAGGAATATTTTGTAAATCTTCTTTTTCAATACGAGTCGCATCAATATTGACACTCATCATTTCTTCACCAATCTTTGCATCTCCATCCATATAAACAACTTTAATATCTTTTGTTGTTGGCATTTCTTCGACGATCACTGTAACGCTATGGTCTTGAATTCCTGAAATAGAGACAACACGATATCCTTCTGGAATTTGTGTTAATACAGATTCTTGAATTTCTAATGCTTCAAAATCAACATTCACTCTTTGAGTTCCTTTTCCAATACCAGTACTTGTTTCATAATTGATACGTACTGATTTTGTTCTTCTTGCTAATTCTACTTTTACAATATTTTGAGAATTGATGCTTGTTGATTTCACGTATTTATATCCATAAGGGATATTTTGTAAATCTTCTTTTTCAATATGAGTCGCATCAATATTGACATTGATCACTTCTTCGCTTACTTTTGCATCTTCATACATGTAGACAACTTTAACAGCTTTTGTTGTTGGAATGTCTTCAACAACAACTGTAACACTATGTCCTTGAATTCCTGAAATAGACACAACTTGGTATCCTTCTGGAATTTGTGTTAATGCTGATTCTTGAATTTCTAATGCATCAAAATCAACATTAATTCTTTGTGTTCCTTTACCAATACTAGTGCTTGTTTCATAATTGATACGTACTGATTTTGTTCTTCTTGCTAATTCTACTTTTACAACATTTTGAGAATTGATGCTTGTTGATTTCACGTATTTATATCCATGAGGGATATTTTGTAAATCTTCTTTTTCAATACGTGTAGCATCAATGCTAACATTGATGATTTCTTCATCAATTTTTTCATCATTGTAAACATAAGCCACTTTTATAGCTTTTGTTATTGGAATGTCTTCAACAATAACTGTAACACTGTGTCCTTGAATTCCTGAAATAGACACAACTTGATATCCTTCTGGAACTCTTGTTAATGCTGATTCTTGAATTTCTAGAGCACGAATATCAACATTGACTCTTTGTGTTCCTTTTTCAACACCAGTACTTGTTTCATAATTCACACGTACTGATTTTGTTTTTCTAGCTAATTCAACTTTCACTGTATTTTTTGAAGTGATTGTTGTTGAAGATACATATTTGTAATCTTCTGGGATATTAAGTACTGAAGAATCTACTATTCTTGCATCTTTATCAACTGATACAATTTCGTCTCCAATGTTTTCATTGTTATAAACATAGTTGACTTTGACTTTTTTTGTTGTAGGAATCTTTTGTACAATAACTTTCACTTTTCCATTTTCAATTGGAGAAATAGAAATCACTTCATATCCTTCAGGAACTTGTGTTAATTTCATTTCTTGAATTTCTAATGCAGTTTTTTCAACGATGACACGTTGTGTTCCTTTGATCATACCTGTAGAAGTTTGATAACTTACATGTACTAATTTCAATAACTTTTGAACATCAACTCTAACAACACCTTGAGAATTAATATTTGATACACTTGCAAATTTATAATTTTCTGGAATTGTAAGATCAGATTCTTGTACAGTGTTTGCATCTTTAGCAACAGTAATCACTTCTTCATCAACTTTGTAATCACCATTCATATAAACAACTTTTACTTTTTTTGTTGTAGGAATTTCTCTCACAACAACTGTAACAGCGTTCTTTTGAATTCCTGAAATAGAAACAACTTCATATCCTTCTGGAAGTCTTGTTAATGCTGATTCTTGAATTTCTAAGGCATCAATATCAACATTCATTCTTTGTGTTACCACAACAAATCCAGTTTCTGTTTGATAATTGACACGAACTGATTTTGTTTTTCTTTCTAATTCTACTTTGACTGTATTTTGAGAGTTAATCAAAGATGCACTCACAAATTTATATCCTCTAGGAATAGTTAATTGACTTTCATCAACTGTTCTTGCATCTTTAGTTACAGTGACAATTTCATCTCCAACATTTTGATTATTGTAAACATAATTCACTTTTACTTTTTGAGTTGTTGGAATTTCTCTCACAACAACTGTAACAGCGTTCTTTTGAATTCCTGAAATAGAAACAACTTCATATCCTTCTGGAAGTCTTGTTAATGCTGATTCTTGAATTTCTAAGGCATCAATATCAACATTCATTCTTTGTGTTACCACAACAAATCCAGTTTCTGTTTGATAATTGACACGAACTGATTTTGTTTTTCTTTCTAATTCTACTTTGACTGTATTTTGAGAGTTAATCAAAGATGCACTGACAAATTTATATCCTCTAGGGATATTTAATTGATTTTCTTTTACTGTTTTTGCATCCTTACTTACAGTCACAATTTCATCACCAACATTGTGATCATTGTAAACATAATTCACTTTTACTTTTTGAGTTGTTGGAATAGCTTCAACGATAACTTTAACATGTCGTGCTTCAATTGCTGAAATAGAGACAACTTTATATCCTTCTGGAATTCTTGTTAATGCTGATTCTTGAATTTCTAAAGCATCAATATCAACATTCATTCTTTGTGTTGTCACAACAAATCCAGTTTCTGTTTGATAACTTACACGTACTGATTTTGTTTTTCTTGCTAATTCTACTTTTGCAATACCATTTGAGTCAATAGCGTGACATCTCACAATTTTATATCCATCTGGTAAACTCAAAACAGATGGATCAATAACGTTAGTGTTTTTATGAACATAAGTTGTTTGTTCACCTATAACATTATTGTTATAAAGATATTGAACTTTCACTTCTTGAGCAACTGAAAGATTTTCAATCAATACAGTCACACTATGCCCATCAATTTCAGATACATTTGTCACTTCATAACCTTGTGGAACTTGTGTTAACATAGAGTTGTCAATCATTGTGGCATTCTTTTCAACAATAACAACTTGAGTCCCTTTAACGACACCTGAAGTTGTTTTGTATACAATACGTACACTTTTTAATAATTTTTGAACATCAACTCTTACAACGCCATCTGTTCCAATACGAGAAATAGCAACGCATTTGTAATTTTCTGGAATTGTTAATTGAGATTCATTAACTGTCTCTGCATCAATAGCTATAGTTAAAACTTCTTCACTTACTTTATAATCACCATTCATATAAACAACTTTAATATCTTTTGTTGTTGGAATAGCTTCGAAAATAACAGTTGCGTTATTATGACTATCTATTGGAGAAATGCTAACAATTCTATAACCATCTGATAGTTGTACTAAAGATTCATCAATTTCTGTTTCTTCAATATCTACTGTTACCGTTTGAGTATATATTGGATTATTTGGACCCAATTCCATAATTAAATTCACTGTTTTTGTTTGTCTTTTGACTTCAACAGTTACAGTATTATCTGAACCTACTTTTGTTGAACTTACAAAATCATAATATTGAGGGATGTTGAGATCTTGTTGATCAATAGTATCTTTGTTTGCTTTTACAGAAATCACTTCTTGTCCTACTGTTTTATTTCCATCTTTATAGAATACAGTGACTTGAAGAGATGCTAATTTAACATTAACAGTCACAACATTATTTCTAATGCTTTTGACTTTTACAAATTCATAATATTCAGGTAAATGTAAATCTTTTTCATCAACACTGTCTTGATCTCTAGGAACTTGAATAACTTCTTGTCCAACTTGTGTTTTACCATCCATATAAACAACAGTTAAATCTTTATAAAGTGATTTTACATAGACTTTTACTGTTTCATTTTTAATTGATGAAATATATGTGACTTCATACCCTTTTGGAACATTAAGTTGAGACTCAGTAATCTTTTTTGTCTTTTTTGACACTTGAATTGTTTCTTGATCCACTTCTTCTCCATCATAAGTTTGATAAATAACTTTGATGTTTCTTTTTTGACTTGGACGAGCAAATTCAGAAATTTCACTATCATCATGACTATTACGAGCATTAGTATCTAAGGCATATACAGATTCGTTAACACCTAAAGTCATTGTTAATGCAAGTAGAGTAGCAATGATTTTTTTCATAATGTATCCTCCTTTTCTTAGAAGCATCCATTTATAAATCATTTGTTTGTATTACAAACAAATATCATTACCAATAAATGTTTCACAAAATAAAAAACGGAATATATTTTCAGGCAACACATTATAACTAAAAAAATCAAGTTAAAAAATGTATAAATACAACCACAATTGTCCACACCCCATCATGACAAATTGTTGTTCATTTACACTTTCTAAGCTTGAAAGTTTATTCATTATATTGTATATCCCTTAATTATTTTCCGTATCAAAATTGTAATAGATTTAAGGTAAAAAAACAACCTCTTAGGCTGATTTAACATAATTGTTTTGCTTGCTTACTACAAACATAAAAAAAAGAATTTTATGATGATTTTCAGCGTCAATTCCCACTTTTGTAATCACATAATTTAGATTTTTTTCTCTTTCATCACACAGATTAACATAGTTATAACATATTTGTATTCCATAAAATAAAAAAGTGTTGATGACTCAACACTTAAATAAAGACAAGATGAAATAAATTCCATAATGGATATAAAACACATACAAAAGAGACAATCATGAGGATAGATTTTAAACAGTTATATTTTATAAACTCTTTTAATGATATCATTCCATATCCATACATGATAAAGTATCCTGCTGACTCATAAGGGAAAACCAATATTTCACAACTCCATAGTAATGTCATCAATACACACAGAGGCTGTAATTGCATTGATAAACCAATTTCTACAAATGGAATGGATAATCCTCCCAACATAGCATATGGTGTCATAAAGAAATTAGAAATGATACCACAGCATAACAGAATACAAAGTATTGTTAAAGGACTTGCATTTACCAAATAAGGCTCTGAAACTTGAAGGATAAATGTGTCAAATCCAATTTCTTTCCCAACAATTCCTATTCCTAAACATGAAGAAATAAAGACAACGATTGAATAATCAATCTTTTTTAAGACTTTAAGGCTCCCCATGTTGAGCGTAGCTAGCAATAAGACTGCAGGAACAACCACAAAACCATATAAAACAGGCCATTTTGTAAATGTCGTTGAAAATAAATATAAAATCAAAGTCACAATTCCCACAAAAGCATAACGTTCATTTTGACTTAATGGTCCTAGATCTTCATACTTTTTTTCAAAAAGTTTTTTACCATGTTTCACTTCTGATAAATCAAGATGCATGAATTTAAGCATTGCCACAATAAGCAATCCAAAAATCAATAATCCTAAACCATTATAGACAAATGTTGTAAACATATGCATATGATAATTTGGTATAAAATAACGTACACAATTTTCTAAAATCATATAATACCCTGGATAATAAAGAAATACAGTTGGACCAGAGGCTCCAACAATACCAGCAAAACAAAGAAGCGCACTTTCTTTTGATGGTTTTAATTCCATAGCTTGGCATACCCCAAAAACCAAGCCTCCAGCAACAAGCCACGCATTACAAAAAGTGATCATATTCAAAACAATACCAATAATAAAGCAACCAATGACAGCACCTTGATATGTTCCCCCAAATAACAAAATCATACGATAAGCAATACGCTTGAATATCCCACATTCACTTAATATTGTACAGAATAATAGCCCGCCTAACACAATGCCAACGGTAGGTGTAAGCCATGAAGAAAAAGCAATTTGAGGAGAAACGAGTTCAGTTGCGCAATACAGTATCGGTAACAGTAGCGCAGAAATGAAACGTGGTAATAATTCAAAGGCAATAATAATGATAACTGAAATTGTGATAACGAAAAATAATTTTATAACATGTGGAAAGTGATTTGATGTTGGAATCATCATAATGATCATTGCAACAATCAAAGTCATGAACCAACCTATACTATTCTTTGTTTTCATCTCATCTTTACTCCTTTAACAATACATTTATGAAAAAAGTCCAATTGTTGATTGAACAGTTGGACTTTCATCATATAAACAAACTTTCATTAGAATGCTTTACGATATAATTCAAACATGTCTTTTTGAGTCGTAAATCTTGGGTTTGCAGCAACATTACCACTCTTCATTGCATCAATTGACATAGCCTCAAATTTATCTTCAGTCACACCAACAGCACGTAGATTTTCAGGAATTCCTAATTCCTTATTTAATTCTTTGATTTCATTAACTAACATCATAGGAGTGAAATCTTTCACTGGGTTTTTATCCTTACTTATATAGTTATAGATTTTTTCATAACGTCCATTATCTGCCAACATATTATATTCAAGAACAGTTGGAAGTAAGATTGCATTTGCAACACCATGAGCGACATGGAAGAATCCACTTACAGGATGGCTCATTGCATGAACATTACCAAGTCTAGCCCAAGCAAATGACATACCAGCAAATGTTGATCCTAACATCATTGCACAAGCAGCATCTTTATCTTGACGATTTGCAACAAAACGACGTAAGTTTGCACCAATTAATTCCATAGCTTTTTCAGCCATAGCATCTGTATATGGATTAGCAAACGTTGATAAATAAGCTTCTAATGCATGAATAAATGCATCAATACCACAAGCAGCAGCAATTGAAGCTGGTGCTGTCATAATTAATTCTGGATCTAAGATTGCATATTGAGGTAATAACATATGACTGACAATTGACATTTTAAAATGTGTTTCTTCATCAGTAATAACTGAAGATGCAGTCACTTCACTACCAGTACCAGCAGTTGTAGGAATAGCAATAATAGGAATAACAGGTCCAGGAACTTTTTGTTGTCCTACATAATCATGAACTTTACCCCCATATTTTACTAAAGCTGCTACAGCTTTAGAAACATCCATAGGGCTTCCTCCACCTAAAGCAATAATACTAGTAGCACCACATTCTTTATAAACTTCAACAGCTTTGTTTACAATTTCAACAGTTGGGTTTGGTAATACATCTAAGAATTCTGTATGTTTTAAACCACTTGCTTCAATAGTATCTACTACTTTTTTAACAACACCAATTTTTTCTAACCCATGGTCAGAAACTACCATAACATTATCAGAACCATTTAATTTTAAGATTTCTGGTAATTGACTTAAACTTCCCATACCAAATTGAATTGTTTGAGGAACTTTAAAATTAAAATCTTTAATCATTGAAATCATTTCCTTTCGTTATATAAATTTCGTTTATTTTATTATAATAATACTTTTAATCCACCGTACATTGTCCAAGCACCAGCAAATAATAATGCAAAGTAGATAACTTTTAAGAATTGTTCTTTATTGATTTTTTGCAAGAATTTCACACCAAATACAAATCCAATAATTGAGAATGGTAAACCTACAGCTAAAGCACTTAATAAGTAAGTATCAACAATACCTTTACTAATCCACATAATTGCATTATAAGTATTTAAAATAATCCATACCCATGTCATTGTGTCACGGAATTTTACTTTATCTTCGATAGCTTCTAATGTATAGATAGTAATGAATGGACCACCAATATTGAAAGCACCATGAATAATACCACCAATAATTAAGCAAGCGAAACGATAAATTTTACGACCCATTGTGTCTTCTTTAGGTTGATCAGTCACAGCTTTTTTTGCAAACACTTTATAGATGTTTAATAAAGCGATAGCAACGATAACTCCCCCAACAACTGCTTTTGCAACATTAGCATCCATAGAACTTGCTAAACGTTGACCAATAACCATACCTGGAGCACATAATAATAAGATTTTAGCTAAATCTTTCCAAGCAACATTTTTAATTTGTTTGATACCTAGGAATACTAAAGTTGGGAATGTCATTAACCCACCGTAAGGACCACCATAAGCCCCTAACACTCCAAAGTTAACTGGTGCTGCGATAACTGCACAACCAAAACCTGTACAACCTTGGATAAAATATCCTACGATTTGCATTAAACCAGCAAGTACAAATCCGAATTCAAAAACCATTTTATTTCCTCCCTTATTTTTAATGATTTTATAAAACTTGTTTGTTACATTTTTAACAAGCCTCATTTAGTATAGCATCATCAAAAAATTTTTTGCATTGGGTACCTTACCTATTTTCATAGGTAGATATACTTATATAAGTACAAAAAAGAACCTAGACAGAGTCTAGATTCTTTGAAAATTCACGATTTTTATTTTTGATTTTCCATCCATTTATAAAGTTCATAACGATTTGTCACATTGCATTTATGATAAATATTTTGAACATGATTTTTAACAGTATGATAACTGATCACCAATTCATCAGCAATCCCTTGATAAGTAAGACCTTGATACATAAAGTAAGCGACTTTTTGTTCAGTTGGTGTCAATAAAGTGATATCTGTAAAATGGGAGTCCTCATCTTCTGCTTTAGAGATACTCATCCAATAAAAAGTTTCTACGATACCACATGGGTATTGTTCATCATACTTATGAATTTTAAAGTCATAATTTTTTACACGACTTTCAATCACATCTTGTGAGTCAAATTGATTTTTCTCATGACTGATCAAAGATGGTAACCATTGACAATAATTTTCTTGTTGAATTTCTTGTACAGCAATTGGGCCCAAAATATCACGAATATCATCCAATGCTTCTTGATTGTATTCCATAATATTCATATTATTATCGATAATAATATAAGCTTTCACATCCAAGCTTACAATTTCACTTAAAATCGCAAGTAAAATTTTTGCATGCACATATTTTTTAAAATTTTTATAAATATTGGCAACATCCAAATAAATAGCATTCAATTGTTCAATTTCTGTTTGTGTAAAATCCCCTTCATCCTTCGTTTTAAAGCATGACATTTGGATATATCCATTAATTCCAAATGCATAACTTAAACTATAATATCCTTTAAATTGATTTTGAATAAATTGAACATAATCTGAAGATTCATAATCTTCTTGAATCAATTCAGAAGACAAATAACCTTTAATATCAAAATGATTAAAAGTTTGATGATTTTTTCTAGCATTTTTATAAATTGTTTGACGCACTGTATCATAATGTTGAAATGTATGATAAGGATGTAAATCACTATCCATATCTATCGCATCAATGGTTTTTGATGATAAAAAATGATTATCATGATCAAAAAAATAAATAACGACATGATGCAAATCAAAATGACGCTTCAATGACTCTAATAAAACACGACTAAAAAACTCATACCCCGAAGTTTGATAATCAGACATTTCGCGTAGAAATTCCATTTGTCTCATATAATCCTTTTTCATAGTCATCCCCCTCACTCATATAGAAAACATTCTATGTGAATTTCGTATCCATTATATCACACAAAAAAACCATTTTTAATAAAAAATAAAAAAGTTATACTCACGAAAAAATTAAAGCATTTTTTCATTTTCAAGATTTTTCCCACAACGTGGACATGTTTTGACAGGAGTCAATTTTCGTGAGTTCAAGATCTTATGACAAAAAGGACAACGATACTTGAATTGAAAAACCAAGAATACAATCACAAGAATAACAACGCCTACACCAATAAGAAGAGTAGAATCTACTCTCAATCCCAAAATCAACAATAGAAAGAACACCAAAACGCCAAATTTACAAAACCAAAACAATTGAGATAATTTCATGACAATCCCTCCTTATATTTATTATAAATAATAAATCACTTCATCATAGAAAATTTCATAAAATAAAAAAAGATCTATTTTCATAGATCTTTTTACTTATGAAATCAATCCTTTTGATTCAAGGAAATGTCTTGCGACTGCGGTTGGATCTTGACCATCCACATCTACTTCGTAATTCATTTGAGCCATTTCTTTATTTGTAATAGCCCCTTCTAATTTCTTTAATAAAGGTTCTAATTCAGGATATTCATCAAAGACATCTTGTCTTGCCAAATTGATAGCTTCATATGGTGGGAAGAATGAAATATCATCTTCTAAAGGCACCAAATCAATTTTGACTGTCATTGCATCTGTAGAGAAGGCATCTGTAATATCCACTTGTCCAGAAGAAATTGCTTGATAACGGATATTTCCTTCCAAGCCATCTACAGATTTAAAATGAATTCCTAATTCATTTTCCATTTTAGGTAATAAATCATCTCTTTGAGTGAAAGCTGTTGTACATCCTAATTTTAATTGTGGAGCTAATGGAATCAAATCAGATAACTTTGTTAAATTATATTTTTTAGCAATTTCAGGACTTGCACTGATAACATACTCATTACTAAATCCTAATGATTTGGAAACATTAATGTTATAATTGTCTTTCATCATTGTATAAACATTGTTATAAACTTTTTGAGTATCTGTTTCCATTGGTAATTTTAAGATAATTGGAGATATACATCCTGTATAATCTGTAAACATATCAATATCTCCTCTTTCTAAAGCATTGAAAGCAAGTGGAGTTCCATTTAAATTAAACTTATTTTCTACTTTTAAATCCGTATTTTCTTTAATCAATTCACTATAAAGATTACCAACAATAATAGATTCAGTAAAGTTTGTACTACCAATACAAATTGTATCTTTATCAGCATTTATTGTTTCATAAAAGTTAATACATACAGGAACAACAAATAAAAGTAAAGACATAGCCAAAGCAATTGATGTTCTTAACACTTGACGAGCATGAGAAATATGGACAATATCTTCAGCAGGTTTTAATCCTTCAGGAGTAATGGCTTTTTCTAATTTTGATAATACAAAATCGACAATCAAAGCCAACAATGAAGCAGGAATAGCTCCTAATAAAACCAAGTTAGGATCATTCGCATTTAACCCTAAGTTAATAAACCATCCTAATCCTCTTGCACCTGCAAAAGCTGCAATAGTTACAGTTCCTACAGCTGTTACAGCTGAAATACGAATACCAGCCATAATAAAAGGTAATGCCATAGGTAATTGAATCTTCACCAATTGTTGTGCTTTATTTAAACCAATACCTTTAGCTGATTCCATCACTTTAGGATCAATACTTACAATCCCTGTATATGTATTTTTAATGATAGGAAGTAAAGCATATAAGACAACCATGATAATGGCTGGTTTTTGACCAATTCCTATGAAAGGAACCAAGAAAGCAAGCAAAGCAATACTAGGAATAGATTGCATCACATTGGCAATTCCAATAACAACAGAAGAAAACTTTTTATTCTTAGTAATTGCTAGTCCTAAAGGAACACCAATAAATAAAGACAAAATAACTGCCAAAGATGTCATATTTAAATGTTCAATTAATAATTCTAATAATTCAAAGCGTCTCGCCAGAAACATCTCTACGAATTCACTCATAAGATTTCGCTCCCTTCATCAATAGCGTTATTTTTTTCATAACGACGACTTAAAGTCGCTAACATAATACTCTTTGTTAAATAACCAATAACACGACAATCGTCATCAATAACAGGCATAATCCCTGAGACATTAAAATCAACAGTATCAATAATGTTTTGTAAAGTCGCACTTTTATGTAAAATTGTAATATTCTTAGAAACACATTCTGATACAGGCGTATTATAATCTTTGATTTTATCCAAATCTTCCAACCACACAACTCCTTTTAACTTCCCATGATCAGTCACGAGTACACTATCAACAGCTTGATTATGCATGATTTGTAATGCTTGGAAAACAGAACGGACATGAGAAATACAAATAGGATGTTTCTTCATAATATCATGAACATGAATATATTCTGGGTTACCCCAAATTCTCTTCTTACCAACAAAATGTTCAACATACTCATCAGCAGGATGTTTTAAAATATTTTCAGGTGTATCACATTGAACAATTTGTCCTTCTTCTAAAATACAAATACGATTAGCCATTTTAATAGCTTCATCTATATCATGTGTGACAAAAACAATTGTTTTCTTATATTGTTTTTGAAGACGAACAACTTCATCTTGTAATTCTGAACGTGTCACTGGGTCCAAAGCTGAAAAAGGTTCATCCATTAAAATAATACCTGGATTTGCCGCAAAAGCTCTAGCAACACCAACACGTTGTCTTTGACCACCAGAAAGTTGACAAGGATATAAATAACGATATTCATTTGGATCCAAATTGACCATATTCAATAATTCAATGACACGTTCTTCATATTTATCTTTAGGATAATTTGTAATTTTTAAAATTAAATTAATATTGTCTTCAACACTTAAATGAGAAAACAAACCACCTTCTTGAATAACATATCCAATTCTTTTTCTTAAATCAGTTTCCTTAATATTTTTAATAGAAATTCCATCTAATAAAATATCACCAGAATCAATACTATTAAGCTTATTAATTGTTTTCAATAAAGTAGTTTTCCCACAACCACTAGAACCTATAATCACCATTAATTCACCAGTTTTGATTGTTAAATCAACACCTTTTAAAATCGGCTTTTCTTTATAAGATTTCTTTAAATTTTTTATCTCAATCATTTTTTCCTCTTCTTTCATTCGCTTCATTGAATGAACACATTATAATACAAACAATTTTTTATACTATATCAATTCCTCAATTTTAATTCTTCCTTAATGTTAAACCTTCTTTTTTAATTCAAACCTTATAAAGACCAAATTTTTTCCATGAAATTGAAATTCTGTGGATAATTTGATATAAGTTTTTTATAGATTGTTAGGAGGAGTTTTATGAAAATATACAATATACATTGTTCACTAGAAACAGAAATACAAAACAATACAATCCTTATTGTTCAATTTGGTAAAGCTTCATGTCGTCCTTGTGAGTCTATATGGCAACGTCTAGAAAAATGGCAAGAACACCATCCTATTGAATGTCTTTATCTATCCGTTGATGATTATCCAGAAATTGCCAGCCAAATGGGTATTCTCTCCGTTCCAACAATCAGAGTCTATGTCAATGGTCAAATGACAATCCAAAAAAGTGGCTACTTTAGTTTGGATCTTATTTTTGAAAAAATAGAAAAATACATTGAGATTCTCCAAAAATAAAAAAATGTTCACTCCCCTTTTTACGAGGTAAAACCAGTAAAAAGGGGCTTTTTGTTTTTAACGGTTCAAAAAAGATGTTGACAAATCAACAACTTAACAGTATTATAAACGCGTTTTCATTTATTAATTTAAAAATAGGAGGTTCTATGACTGAACGTTTTGAAACTTTTGTAAATACGATTAATCAATTATATCGTTCTATTCAAAAATTAAAAGGACAAGAAATGGCTGACTTTGGATTAAAAGGAACCCATGTCATGTGTTTATTTCAATTACAAAAACATCCTGATGGCTTAACATCTGCAAATTTAGCAACGCTTTGTGAAGAAGATAAAGCTGCCATCTCTAGAGCATTACAAGAATTATCTGCAAAAGGATTGATTCACATTCCAGAAAAGCAAGGACAACGTCGTTATCGTACAATGATTACACTAACAGATGAAGGAATTGCAATTACAAAACGCATGCAAGAAAAAATTTGTCATGCTGTAAATATTGGAGCACAAGGATTTACTCAAGAAGAAAGAGAAACATTTTATCGTGTATTATTAACAATTTCTAAAAATCTACATGATGCAAGTGAAGGAGAAACATTATTATGAATATTGTAAAAAAAGTGTATTGCCGTTGTTACCAAATGGTATTAAGAGCCGCTCTACCCGTTCTACCCTATCGTAAACCGACGATATTAGATCATGTATCAGATATTCCCCAATTATTAATGAAAAAAAACATTCATACAGTATTACTTATTACAGACAAAGGAATTCGTCAATGTGGTTTAACTCAACCTCTTGAAGATTTATGTCAAAAGCATCAAATGACATGTGTTGTTTATGATGACACAGTTGCAAATCCTACAAGTGATAATGTTGAAGAAGCCAAAGCCTTATATGAAAAACATCATGCCCAAGCATTGATTGGGTTTGGTGGAGGAAGTGCTATGGACTGCGCAAAAGCTGTAGGTGCAAGACTTGCCAATCCTCATAAATCACTAGCAAAAATGGAAGGTATTTTAAAAGTTTTACGTAAGATTCCATTGTTGATTGCAGTTCCAACAACATCGGGTACTGGAAGTGAAGTGACACTTGCTTCTGTTGTCACTGACAGCAAAACACATCACAAATATCCTATTAACGATTTTCGCTTAATTCCAAAATACGCTGTTCTAGATCCTGAAGTGACAAAAAGTCTTCCTCCATTTATCACTGCATGTACAGCTCTTGATGCTTTAACACATGCTGTTGAAGCTTTCATTGGAAGAAGTACAACTCGTGAAACACGCCATGATGCATTAAAAGCCGTTCATTTGATATTCCAAAATCTTGATTGTGCTTATGAAGATGGTCATAATATGGAAGCGAGAAAAAACTTGTTAACTGCCGCTTTTCTTGCGGGGAATGCTTTTTCTAAATCTTATGTTGGTTATGTTCATGCGGTTGCTCACTCTTTAAGTGGAAAATACAATACTCCTCATGGATTTACCAATGCTGTATTGCTTCCATGGGTTCTAGAAGCTTATGGACCTTGTATTCATACAAAACTCAAACAATTAGCGATTGCTGCTGGCATTGCAACACAGGAAGACATACCATCTCATGCTGCTGCAAACTTTATTCACCATATTCGTATGATGAACAAACGCTACAACATTCCTACTTATATCAAAGAAATTCAAAAAGAAGATATTCCTGAATTAGCAAAAACTGCTGATCATGAAGCCAACCCATTATATCCAGTTCCAGTCTTAATGGATCATAAAGAATTAGAAGGTTTCTATGAAACCGTAAGAAAGGATTAATATGAAAGAAGAATATATCCAAGAAAAATTAAAAAAACAACACTCATTCTTTGCTACAGGAGAAACCTTACCTGTCAAAGCACGTCTTTTGGCACTCAAAAAACTAAGAAAAGCCATTCAATCCCATGAACAAGACATCTATAATGCTTTATATATTGACTTAGGAAAAAGTCAAAGTGAAGCATATATGTGTGAAGTGGGTATGGTCTATAGTGAAATCAGTTATATGTTGTCACATACAAAAAAATTTGCCAAAACAAAACGTGTTCCTACACCATTAGCACAATGGATTGCCAGAAGTTATCAAAAAGTCACACCTAAAGGTGTTGTGTTGATTATGAGCCCGTGGAATTATCCTTTCATGTTAACAATTGATCCATTGGTTGATGCTATCGCAGCTGGAAACACAGCTATTATCAAACCAAGTGCCTATGCACCTGAAACAGCCAAAGTCTTAAAATTAATTATTGAAGAAGTCTTTGATGAAAAATATGTTTGTGTCATCACAGGTGGACGTGAAGAAAACCAAGCATTATTAAAACAAGACTTTGATCATATCTTCTTTACTGGAAGTAAAAATGTTGGAAAAGAAGTATTACGTCAAGCAAGCGAACATTTAGTGAGTACAACACTTGAACTTGGTGGAAAAAGTCCATGTATTGTAGATGCATCTTGCAATTTAAAAATGACTGCCAAAAGAATTGTCTTTGGAAAATTCTTAAACTGTGGACAAACATGTGTTGCACCTGATTATATTTTATGTGAAGATAGCATTTATGAACAATTCAAAGAAGCATGTATCAGTGAAATCAAAAAACAATTTACGGAAATTCCCCTTACAAATGATGCTTATGGTCATATTATTAATGAAAAACATTTTGAACGACTAAAAGCATTAATCAATAAAGATCAAGTCATTTATGGTGGAGATGTTGATGAAAAGACAAGAAAAATAGAACCAACACTTCTTGCCCCTTGTACATTTGATGATGAAATCATGCAAGATGAAATTTTTGGTCCAATTCTTCCTATTATTCCTTATATTTCATTAAAAGAAGTATTAGATGTTGTCAATCAACGAGATCATCCCTTGGCTTTCTATATCTTCTCAAGTGATCAACCAACCATTGATTATATTTTAAATCAATGTCCATTTGGTGGAGGATGTATCAATGATACCATCATTCATTTGGCAACAAGCCATATGGGCTTTGGAGGATGCAAACATAGTGGAATAGGTTCTTATCATGGTAAAATTGGTTTTGATACTTTTTCTCATTATAAAAGTATTGTCGATAAAAAAACATGGTTTGATTTACCTATGCGTTATCAACCTTATTCAAAACTCTATGATCAAATCATTCGTATCTTTTTAAGATAAATGATCAATCATTCATAATATAGACTCTCTTTGTAATCAAGAGAGTCTTTTTTATTATAAAAAAATGGTGTCATCTCATAATGAGATCACACCATCATTGAAAACATCTTTATAAATGATTTTCAGCATCTTCTAATGTTTTATATCCATACAAATGTGCTGTATTTTGCATAATTTCATATGCAAGATTTTTATCTTCAGTCACAAGATTCACAATAAATTGGCCATATAACATGAATGTATGATCAGAATATGTACTCATTTCTCCACGAAGATAAGTTTCATAAGAAGTACGATCAATAGTATCTTCATATGTATGAATACATCTTGCATTCCCTGCCATTTTTGGATAATGTTTGGCAAATTCTTCCATCCAATGCACTTGAATTTTAATAATTTCTTCTTGAATAGCTTCTCTTTGTTCATTCAAAACTGGTAAATCTTTTTCAAATTCAGCATATTGAGCTGGGCTTGTTGATTTCATCATACGTGCATATTTTTCAGTAATCAAATTCCATCCTTTATTTTCAGCTTCTACCAAATCATTATAAAAGCTCTTTAACAATTCTTCATTCCAAGTCAAATATTGACTTTTACGCATAATAAGGAAAGTAGGATAATTGTTTTGACAAGATGCTCTTCCACCTTCATTTTGAACTTTATCAAATTGTTGCCATTCTAATTCAATGATTTTATCAATATCATTCATTTTATTCACTCCTAATATTTGTTGTACATAAACTTCTAAAAACACTTCATCTCCATCAACAATATGTTGATGTTTTAATTCATTTAAGATCATTTTTGCTAATGTTTCAAACAAAATAATGCATCGATCATTTTCATTCACAAATGAAGAACTATAAAGAACACCTTCCCAAGCTTCTTTTTGAACAGGTAAGCATACAAGTTCATCCAATATAGGTAAGAATTTTTGACCTAATTCTAAATTTTCAAGACCTTTTCTTTTCCATTTATAATAAGGAGCATAACGATATTCTAATAAATAAACCAAATCCATTGCTGTTTCAATGGCTTTACTTACACATAATTGAGCAGTCACAAAATCATGTCTTGCCATCATACGTGAGTAATTGCTTTGTGCATATTGAGAATAGTTATGAATCTTTTCTGCTAATTTTCTTTTCCATAAATCTTCAGGACAATCATTTAATAAATGTCTACGAATAGACGTAAATAAACCAAGTCCATCATAGAAAACAAGACCATTGGTTGCAAGTGAAAGATTTTGGTCATCGATTTGATAAAAATCAATATCTAAATGTTCATAATCTCTTTGTGTTTTCAACAATTGATTATAAAAATCATTGATAGAGAATACACCTCTTCTTTTTTCTAATAAAGAACCATTTTGTAAACAACCATGTTGTATCAATAATTTTTCATATTGTTTTTGTAATAAATCACCAATTTCATCATAATCCTTTTCATTCAACCACATACAAAAACCAATATCATAATCATGATCACTAGAAATTTCATCATCAAAGCCATAACAATCAGACCCTTCACCAATCATCCCTACTGCAATTCTATTTTCATAAGCTTGAAAATAATGATGAATCATTTCTTTTCCATAACGTTCATAAAAAGCTTGAGATCTTTCAAGATTAGATTGCCAATGATGATCATTCCCTACAAATTGACAAACATAATGATATTTTTCAAGCACACGCATATAGTTTTCATTACGACCAACATGTCTTTCCAATTCTTTTAAACCACGATAATAATAGTCTTTTGCTTTTTGATAATCTTCTACATAAGAATAGGCATCTCCCATACTGACCAAAGCAGCAGGATAATGGAAATCTCTTCCTCCATCATCTTCATAAATCTTTAGAGCTTCTTTTAAATAAACCATTGCATATTCATAAGCTTTTTCATTATGCATTTGAATCAATGCTGCAGCCAAATTAGAACGTGTAACAGCTTGACGTATAAAAGCCTCATCATATTGATCAACAACCACCAAAGCCTTATATAAAGTTTCTACAGCAAGTTGATATTCATGTGTTTCTTGATATAAAAGTCCCCAGTTATTGTATAAATTCGCCCAACCAAAATCATAGGGTTGTAAAAGTTGAGCATAAATACTTTCTGTATATTGGAAATATTGTAAAGAACGTTCATGATATCCAAAAGCACGATAAGCATTTGCCAAATTCAATAAACATGTTCCATATTCTACAGTACCTTCAATATTCAACATATTTAAAACTTTTTCAAGTTGTTGACAATAAATCAAACCTTTTTCATTTTGTGTTGTATCTCTACAAAAACCAATCATTTCATTCAACAAAGTAAAAACTACTTCAATATTATCTTGTCGAATGGCTTCATTAATATTTTCAATAAGATAATTCTCTATTTCATTCAAACTATAATGACCATACATTTGATCATAACATTGTAATATTTTTTGAATATCCATACATTTCCTTCTTTCTTATTCATAATTATTCAAGTCTGTCTTTATTATACAACAAAACAAGACATTACATACAAGAAATACAAAAAAGATTGAGCATTTCACTCAATCTTTTTCTGTTAATATTTTTATATTTTATGCCTTTGATTTATAAATAATATTAATCTTCTTTTTTCTTTAAAATAGTTGCAGTCGCACCTGCAGCTAACATCATCATTGCCCATGGTAACATAGCTGTTGTATCAGCAGTTGCTGGTTTTTTATTTCCATCTTGACCTTCTGATGGTTTTGCTTCATCATTTGGTTTTACTTCTGGTTTCACTTCAGGTTTTTCTTCTGGTTCTGGAGTTACCACTTTAGTTAATGTCACAATAACAACATTATGACTATTAATATTTGTAATACCTTTAACGTCATATCCTTCAGGTAAAGTTAATAATGATTGATCAATATATTTTGCATCAACATC
>SAMEA104404106__coassemble_331_pt1 | contig 51741 bp, 44 predicted proteins | sample SAMEA104404106__metabat2_high_PE_001 | metagenome-assembled genome bin SAMEA104404106 (sample SAMEA104404106) | Balaenoptera acutorostrata
TATGACGACGACGCGATATGAAATCATAAAGAACAAATCCTAATAAAGGAACTCCCACAAATAAAACCATTCCCAATGGTGTTTGTAAAAAAATTGCAAAATCACCAACTTTAGGAATACGATATTGATAAAGACCCACCAAATTATCAACAGTGACAACACCTTCATCTTCAAAATTGTTAGCATCGCCTTTTGTGTGAAATTCTACATGTCCATCAACGATTGTTTTATCAACAATACGATGAGTCACAACAACTTTACCATGCATAAAAGCAATCACATCACCTTTATCCAATTGATTGATGTCGGCTTTATCAACAATAATTAAATCTCCTACTTCAATATGATCTTTCGCATTTCCTGACATTGATCCAGATAAAACAACCATCGGAGTTTTTCCAAAAACAGATGGTGGTTGTTCAGGATAAAGACTTCCCTTTACGATAATTGTAAGATTACATATTAAAAGGAATCCAAAGAACAAACATAACAAGAAACCAAAACCAGTGAGTATTCTCTGCTTTAAATTTTTATCATTTTTTATATTTGACAAAACTATATACCTCCTTTTAATATATCTATTTATCCTAAAAAACAGAAATACAAAACATTTGCTTGTAGGAAATTGACGCAAAAATTATAACATAAGATTTTTTCTTGTGTCAATGAATTATGTGAAAAATACTGTTAAATAACTGTGTTTTTTACCTTTTCTCTACCACAAAGACGCTAAAAAATCAAAGATAAGAAAATAACAAAATTATTTTTCAGTTATTTTTATTTTCCTAAAAATAGAATACAAATTAAAAAAGAACTGTATCATTACAGTTCCTTTCATTTCACTTATAATCATTATCATTTTCATTCGATTTATCATCAAGAATTTTTCTAGCAACATAGATTCCACTTGCAGAAGCATGTGATAAAGAATGCGTAATCCCGCTTCCATCACCAATAATATATAAACCTTTATATTTTGATTCTAAATGATCATCAACTTCTACTTGCATATTATAAAATTTCACTTCTACACCATATAATAAAGTATCATCATTGGCAGTACCAGGAGCAACTTTATCTAATGCATAAATCATTTCAATAATACCATCAAGAATACGTTTTGGTAAAACCAAACTTAAATCCCCCGGTGTCGCATTCAATGTTGGAGTCACAAATGATTCTTCAATACGTGTTGGAGTAGAACGTTGTCCTCTAATAAGATCACCAAAACGTTGTACCAAAACACCACCACCTAGCATATTGCTGAGTTTAGCGATGGATTCGCCATAACCATTAGAATCCTTAAAAGGTTCAGAAAAATGTTTTGCAACCAAAAGCGCAAAATTGGTATTTTGTGTTTGCAATGCAGGATCTTCATAACTATGCCCATTCACTGTAATAATACCATTTGTATTTTCATTAACAACAGCCCCTTTTGGATTCATACAAAAAGTACGAACCATATCACCATATTTACGTGTTCTGTAAACAATTTTACTTTCGTACAATTCATCAGTAAGTTGAGAAAAAATTTCAGCCGGTAATTCAACACGTACTCCAATATCTACACGATTTGATTGTGTAGGAATATCAATTTCATGGCAAATACGTTCCATCCATTTGCTTCCACTTCGACCAACTGAAATAATACATTGACGTCCTTTATAAGATGCTTTTTTACAATCAACAGTATAATATCCTTGTTCAACACGAACATGTTCAACTGGAGTATCAAAGAAAAAATCAATTCGATCTTTCAAATCTTCAAACAAATTCTTTAAAACAATATAATTAACGTCTGTTCCTAAATGACGTACGGATGCATCCATTAAATGTAAATCATTTTGCATACATAATTTTTTTAAAGATGAACCTGCTGTTGAATAAAGATGTGTCCCTTCTCCTCCATGGGTCATATTGATTTCATCAACATATTGCATTAACTCTAAAGCTTTCTTTTTACCAATATATTCATAGAGTGTACCACCAAAATCATTCGTTAAATTATATTTACCATCTGAAAAAGCTCCTGCTCCACCAAAACCACTCATAATAGAACATGGACAACAATTAATACAAGATTTTATATGTACACCATCAATAAAACATTTCCTTTTTTCTAGAGGATGTCCTGCTTCAAAAACAGCAATTTTCAACTCTGGATTCTTATGAATGAGTTCATAAGCTGAATAAATACCTCCAGGACCCGCTCCAATAATTAATACATCATACATATACATTCCTCCTACCATTTCAAGGCAAAAAAAGACTAAAGTACATTTTCATACCGTAGTCTCATAGAATAACTATAGTTCTACCGTTGAAATAACTCATATTCATGTTATAGTTAACTATTTACGGTAGTTTGTAGAAACGCTTGCCCTATTACAAGCATATATAACACTATCATAATATCATATACACCTGTTTTTTTCAATATCCCTCATTATAGCAACAAAAAAGCTCTTATATTCATAAGAGCTTCTAATACTATTTTATAAAATTATTGAGAATTACCCTCTCATTTGAGCAGCAACTTCTTCAGCGAAGTTTTCTTCTCTTTTTTCCATACCTTCACCAACTTGGAAACGTACCATTTCTTCAACTTTACCATTTCCTAAGTATTTAGCTACAGTTAAATCTGGATCTTTGATGAATTCTTGATCAACTAAGCAGATTTCTTTTAAGTTTTTGTTTAAACGACCTTGAACCATTTTTTCAATAATGTTTTCTGGTTTTGGTTTAGCACTGTTAGCATTTTCTTCTAATGCTTGAGTTCTTAATACATTTAATTCATGATCTAATTTTTCAGCAGGGATTGCAGATCTGTCAATGTATTGAGGTGCACTTGCAGCGATGTGCATAGCAACATCTCTTGCTTTTTCTTCATCTGTATCAGAAATTTTAACTAATGCAGACATTTTTCCACCCATATGAGAGTAAGCACCGAAAGTTTCGTTATCACCTTTAGTCATAACAGTAAATCTTCTTAAGCTTAATTTTTCTCCAATTTTACCACTCTTTTCAGCGATAACTGTTTCTAATGATTTACCTTCAACATCAATTGCTAAAGCAGCTTCAACGTCAGCTGGGTTGTTAGCAACAATGATTTTAGCAACATCTTTAACTAATTCTTGGAATTCAGCGTTTTTAGCAACGAAGTCAGTTTCTGAGTTAACTTCAACGATTGCTGCAGAATTTCCTTCTACTACGAAAGCAGTTAAACCTTCAGCTGCGATACGGTCAGCTTTTTTAGCTGCTTTTGCAATACCTTTTTCTCTTAACCAGTCGAATGATGCTTCTACATCACCATTACAAGCTTCTAAAGCTTTTTTACAATCCATCATTCCAGCACCAGTTTTTTCACGTAGTTCTTTAACTAATTTTGCACTAATTGCCATTTTATTATCCTCCATTTATATTTTTTATAAAAAAGGGGAAAGACATTTGAGACTCCCCTTACTTATTATGCTTCAGTTTTAGCTCCTCTGTCAGCATTTCTGTTGTTTCTAGGACGTCCGTTATTTTTATATCTAGGTCCTCTTTGTTTGCTTTCTTCTACAGAAGCAACTGCATCATTCATAGATACTTCTTTTTCATCTTCATCTTTAACATAAGCAACTGTTAAAGGTTCATCTTTTGCTTCACAAATTGCATCAGCCATAGCTGCAACGATTAATTTAACAGCTCTGATTGCATCATCGTTTGCAGGGATTACGTAATCTACTTCATCAGGATCACAGTTAGTATCAACGATACCGAATACAGGGATTCCTAAGATTTTAGCTTCTGCTACTGCGTTATGTTCAACTTTTGGATCTACTACAAATAAAGCACTTGGTAATCTTCTCATTTCTTTGATACCACCTAAGTTCTTTTGTAATTTAGCTTGTTCTTTCTTTAATAAGATAGCTTCTTTTTTAGTGAATAAATCAAAAGTTCCATCTTCTTCCATTTTTTCTAATTCTTTTAATCTTCTAATTCTTTTTTGAATTGTTTTGAAGTTTGTTAAAGTTCCACCTAACCAACGAGAGTTAACATAGAAACTTCCAGATCTTTCAGCTTCTAATTGAACAGCTTCTTGAGCTTGTTTTTTAGTTCCTACGAAAAGAACTTTTCCACCTTTAGCTGCAATATCCATCATTGCTGCGTAAGCTTCATCAATTTTGTCTGATGATTTCTTTAAATCAATAATGTAAATACCATTTCTTGAAGTAAAAATGTATGGAGCCATTTTTGGATTCCATCTTTTTGTTTGGTGACCGAAATGTACACCAACTTCTAATAATTTTTTCATTGAAATTACTGCCATTGTAACTTCCTCCTTTTGTTTTTTTCCTCCATTGTTTCTAACACAGATCACCTACCAGAGGCACTCGACCTATGAATTCACAATGTGTGTATTTGAAATACTAAGATATAATATCATAGGATATCATGAATTTCAAGTCTCTATCATGCTTTTTTTCATTTTTATAAAAGAAAAAACTTCAAGGTATTTTTACCTTGAAGTTGTTAAATCACGGTTATAATCTTTGATATGTATAAACACAATATAAACGATAATCGCTAAAAAAAGATTCAAGAACACAGTTGGTAAAATTCTCATAATGATAAATTGGAAAACTGGATAGAATGTATTTTTAGTTATCAACATCAATATATAGACAATTGTTTCTTGAAAGCATACAGCTGATAAACAAAAGACAATCGCTTCTAAAAGATTAAATTTTTCTAGCTTTATAATATAAGAACGTATAAAAGCAATCAAACAATAAATCAAAATATAGATTGCTAATGAGTCATTATAAACAACTGAATAAAACACACCACAAAGAGTTGCAAAGAAATAACGTTCAGGAACTTCAATTGTATGAACCAATAAACAAAAAATCATCAATCCACTACAAGGTAATAACACAATGGCATTCTTTGTAAAACTATAAGGCAAAAAATAACTACAAATACTATCAAATACAAAACATATAAAAACGATAATAAAACATTTTATCAAATAACTTTCTTGGACTTTTGATCTCATTTTTTATTTTTCCTTTGAATAATTGCAACTTTATTTAAAGAATCGAATGAAACGCTTGGTTTAACTCTACATACTGATTTGGTTGTATTATGACTTGATCCAAAACTTTCAACAGTTCCAATCAACAATCCTTTTGGACTCTTATCCTTACCACCCAAACCGCTTGTTAAAACTTTCGCATCTTTTTCAATCTTTTCTACATCACTTAGTAATGTGATTTGATAGTTTTGTTTATCGACATCAAATGAATTTAATAATCCATAATAATTCTTACCATCACTTTTAATAACAACAGGCAATTGAACTTTTAAATTTTCACTTGATAATAAAGTGACAACAGATGACATCTCATTCACTTGTGACACGATACCAATCATACCATCCGAATTGATCACAGCCATACCCTTTTCAATATGAGAAAGATGTCCCATATCGATTGTGATTTCATTTTGCCATGTTGAAGCATCACGCGTAATAACATTGGCATATTTCAATTGATAATCCGTTGGTAAGTTTTTAATACCTGTCATTTCTTTTAAAGCAGCAATTTCTTCTTCTAAAGTTTCATTCATTGCCACTTCACGAGAAAGATTTTCTAATTGTTTTTTTAGTTTTGCATTTTCTTTATATACATCTTTTAAATCATGATATTCAGCAAACAAATCATTGACATAATTGATAGGAGCTTTAATAAAATAATATTCCAAATTCGTAATAGTATCTTTAAATAACATCTCCATAGGACCAGCTGGTCTTGCTGTTAACAAAGTGACAACAGAAAAAACAACCAATACCAATGTCACAATAATTATTCTTTTATTATGTTTTTGACCACCATTTGAATTATACAAAAGAATCACTCCAATCTTAAATTATTATAATATTGAATAAATAAAAATGCAAACAAAATATCAAACACATCGTTTTTAAAAACACAATCCCTCAGTTCTTATTTATGAAACCTCTTTTGTAATAGGAATACTCTCAAAATAAATTCAAAGGTAAAAATCAAATCATAAAATCTCGTTTAATTGAAATTATGATGATTCGTAAAAATATAAATGTTCTGAAACCAAACTATAATACTGATTCCATCCAATAATGACATGATCTAATACTTCGATATCTAACATTTTCCCAAGTTCAAGAAATTTTTTTGTTAACAAGATATCTTCCTTACTTGGATGAGCATCTCCACTTGGGTGATTATGAATCAAAACAATATGAACACTATTCACACCAATTGCTTCTTTAAACACTTCTCTAGGTGTCACAATGCTTGAATTAATCGAACCAATAAACAATGTCTTTTCTTTAATGACTCTTAAACTATTATCAAGACATAAAATAACAAAATGTTCTTGTTTTAAAAACATCATTGTATCTTTCACTCTTAAAAAGATAACTTCAGGATTCAACATTTGTTCATCGCTAATATGTCCTTTTTTCAAACGTTTAGATAATTCAATAACACTTAAAATTTCAATCGCTTTGGCCTTTTTAATCCCTTTGATTTCAGTTAATTTGGCATACTGGACATCATGCAATTGTTCAATCCCACCAACATCATGTAAAACTCTTTGTGCTAACATCAACACTGATTCTTGTTTAGACCCTGTTCTTAAGATAATAGCAAGTAATTCAACATTACTTAAACTTTCAATGCCATATGTTAATGCTTTTTCTCTAGGATTTTCTGTTATAGGTAAAGATTTTATCATATTCATCCTCCTTAAAAAAGAAAGGCCGAAGCCTTTCTTTCTAATCTCCCCATTCAATTTGTACAAGACGAGGAATGGAAATACGTCCTCTTTTGGATCTCCATAAACGATAAACTGCAGCGCCAAATAACAAATAAATAATAGAACTTCCAATCATAGAACCACCTTGAATTTCGTATTGTTCTTGAACTGATAATTCTCTCATATATACCACCCTTTCCTTGCCCCTATATACATATACCTATTTTACAAATCAATTTCTTTTAAAAACAAAAAAACTCATTATATTTTCATATAATGAGTCATAAAATTAAAAGTTTGCTAATTTTTCTTTAACTGTATCGTATTTAGAACGATAATCATTTAATTTCATTTTTTCAGCATCAACTTTGGCTTGAGGTGCTTTAGAAACGAAGTTTGGATTAGATAACATTTTTTCACATCTTTGAATTTCAGCTTCAAGTTTTGTTAATTCATCTTCCATTTTTTTCTTTTCAGCTTCTAAATCAACATAATCACCAAGTTCAATAATTAAAGCATTACCACCTTTGATTGTTTCAGTCGCAACATTTGAAGATGTTTCAACATTATATCCAATACATTTTGCATTACATAATTTTGAGATATAAAGTTTAATATCTTCTAATAAACCTGCTAATGAATCATCTTGAGTTTGAATACTATAAGCCATTTCAATTGCATTTTTGATGACATATTGCGCTCTCATATTACGGATTCCTTTCACAATATCAAATAGATATTGGAATTGTCCTTCAATTTTGTCATTTCTCAATTCTTCTTTGACTGTTGGCCAAGAAGCAATACAAATTGATTCTGCTTGATGAGGAATTGATTGATAAATTTCTTCAGTAACAAAAGGCATGAATGGGTGCAATAAACGAACAATGGCATTTAATACATAAACCAATGTTTCTTTTGTTGCTTGTTTTTCAGCTTCGTTATCACTGTTTAAATGTGCTTTAGATAATTCAATATACCATGAACAGAAATCATCCCATACAAAGTTATACAATTCACTACCAACATTAACAAATTCGAATTTATCCATGTTTTCATCAATTGATTCAATAACTGTATTTAAACGATTTAAAATCCATTGATCAGATAAATTTAATGATTCAAATTTGATGTCTTCATATTTCATATTTTCATCAATATTCATTAATACGAAACGTGCTGAGTTCCAAATTTTATTAATAAAGTTCCAAGCTGCATCTAATTTTTCAGGAATATATCTTAAATCCATACCTGGAGCAGAGTTTGTTGTTAAGAAGAAACGTAATGTATCTGCACCATATTGATCAATGACATCCATAGGGTCAACACCATTACCTAATGATTTAGACATTTTACGTCCTTGTTCATCACGAATTAAACCATGGATTAAAACATCTTTAAATGGTCTTTCTCCAGTGAATTCTAATGATTGGAAAATCATACGAGACACCCAGAAGAAGATAATGTCATATCCAGTCACAAGTGTATTTGTTGGGAAGTAACGTTTGAACATTTCTGAATCAGTATTAGGCCAACCCATAGTTGAAAATGGCCATAAAGCACTTGAGAACCAAGTATCCAATACGTCTTCATCTTGTTTCCAGTTTTCCTTGTCTGCTGGTGGTTCTTTACCAACATAAACTTCACCAGTTTCTTTATGATACCAAGCAGGTACTTGATGTCCCCACCATAATTGTCTTGAAATACACCAATCTTCAATATTTTCCATCCATTGTTTGAATGTTTTTTCAAAACGTGATGGTGTAAATTCAACTTTAGAATCTTTCATTTGATTTTCTAAAGCTTGCATAGCTAAAGGTTTCATTTTAACAAACCATTGTTTAGATAAATATGGTTCAACAATAGCATTACTTCTTTCAGAGTGACCAACTTGATGCATATGTGTTTCAATATGATCAACGACACCAGCATCTTCAAAATCTTTAACCAATGCTTTACGACATTCGAAACGATCCATACCAGTATATTTACCACACATATCATTCATAGTTCCATCATCATTCATACATACAGGCATATCCAAATGATATTTCTTCGCTAAAGCAAAGTCATTAGGGTCATGTGCAGGTGTACATTTCATAACAGCAGTACCAAATGACATATCAATATAGCTATCAGCCATAATAGGTAATTCATCACCATTGGCTGGGTTAATAACATGTTTTCCTACCAAATGAGTATATCTTTCATCATCTGGGTGAACAAAGATTGCTTGGTCAGCAAACATTGTTTCAGGACGTGTAGTGGCAATCACCAATTGATCTCCAGTTTCTACAACTTTGTAATTGAAATAATACATATGTCCTTCAATTTCTTTATGGATAACTTCAATATTAGATAAAGCTGTACGTTGAACTGGATCCCAGTTGATAATACGTTCACCTTGATAAATCAATCCTTTTTCATATAAAGTTACGAAAACTGTTTTAACAGCTTCGCTTAATCCTTCGTCTAAAGTAAATCTTTCTTTAGAATAATCTAAAGATAAACCTAATTTTTCCCATTGACTTCTAATAATAGAAGCATATTCTTCTTTCCAAGACCAAGCTTTTTCTAAGAATTTTTCACGACCTAAGTCATAACGAGAAATCCCTTCTTCTCTCATTCTTGCTTCAACTTTTGCTTGTGTGGCAATACCGGCATGGTCCATACCTGGTAACCATAAAGCATCATATCCTTGCATACGTTTATAACGAATAATCATATCTTGTAAAGTTGTATCCCACGCATGTCCTAAATGTAATTTCCCAGTTACATTTGGTGGTGGAATAACGATACTATAAGGTTTCTTTGTTAAATCCCCTGCTTCAAAGTATTTTTTATCAAGCCAATGTTGATATTTCCCTTGTTCAACTTGCTTATGATCATATTTACTCGCTAATTGTTTCATCATTATCCCCACTTTCTTCTTTGACTTCATCATAAAATTCTTCTTTATGTTCTAATACATATTTTGTTAATTTTTCATTAACATTTGTTGTATTAACAAGTGTAATGAATTCATTTGTAAAATCAGAAAAATTATATTTTGAATAATCCCCCATATCTTCATCTTCTTCATCATTTTCAATGATATCAGCAAATTTCTTTGCTGCAATTAATAATTCTGCAATATCATGTGAACCGATTCTTTCAAAGTATTCAGCAATATGTGGCACATATACTTGATTAGATGGACTTAAAAAGAAACTGTGTAAAGATGGATTCTTATCTGATAAAGATAAAGTCAATTGATAAATCCCATGAACCAATCTTTCTGATTCTGTCATATTTTCATAATAATGATCAAAATCTTCATTTTCTTTTCTTGTACAATGGAAAAGAACTGCCGCAGTCACGTCTTCTCTTGGCATATCATCAAAACTTTCTGGTGTTAAGTATTGATATTTTTCTCTTTTCGCCTCATAAGCTTTTTGTGCTTCTAATTTTGCAATCTTGTTTTTCTTAATTCTTTTTTGAAAAAAGAAAAATAAAAATAAAGATGCTGCAATAAATACAACCCATACAACAATGTCAAATGTTCTCATAAAATTTCCTCCTTAAAATAAAAGAACATTCGTATAAGGACGAATGTTCGTGGTACCACCTTAATTTATATACATATAAGTATATCTCAAAACTTTAACGCAGTTCTACGTGCTTCCCTACATTTCTTCAAAAAGCAAGCTCCAAGACTACCTTCTTTCATTTCCTCTGCTTTTTCACACCAACCAAAAGCTCTCTAAAAGATTTCATGAAATACTCCTTCTTTTCAACGCATTTTTATTTTATCAAAGCTCATATTTATTGTCAATGAGATTTCCTTAATTCCCATAAAATGCATAAAAAAAGCTATCATTTATTATTGATAGCTTCTAATGCTTGAAAAAGAACAGCTTTTCCATCAAGCATTCCATAATCACGTACATTCATTTCAACAACAGGTGCACCATGTACTTTTTCTTCAATACGTTTTAATGCATGTCTCACTTGAGGTCCAAGTAAAACAACGTCAACGTGAAAATCTACATCATTTAAGCGACTTTCGCTAATTGCATGAATTGTCACACTTTGATCATCATCAATCGCAGCACGACGCATTTTTTCAGCTAATAAATTTGTTGACATCCCAGATGCACAACATAATACAATATGAATCATAAATTCTCCTCTTACATCTCTTCAAGGTGTGATAATTCACAAAGTTCTAGAATATTCTTCCAAACTTCATCAACACCTTTTTTTGATAAACTTGAAAATCTTACAAACTTATCTTTTTTATCAAAATTCAAAGTTTGTTTGATCAGTTTTTCATTCTTTTGTAAATCATTTCTTTTCAATTTATCTTCTTTTGTAGCAACAACAATCACAGGAATTTCATAATATTTAGCATATTCATACATTTCAATATCATCACGTGTTGGTTTATGACGATAGTCAACAATCAAAACCAATCCCTTTAAACTATCTCGTTCTTTAAGATATGTATCAATCATAGCCCCGAAGCTTTCTTTGATTTTATCATTAACTTTGGCATATCCATAACCAGGAACGTCAACCAAACGCATAACATCGTTAATATTAAAGAAATTTAAAGTTCTTGTTTTTCCAGGTGTCCCAGAAACTTTTGCTAAATTTTTACGGCTAGTGATTGTGTTAATAAAACTTGATTTCCCAACATTACTACGTCCTGCCAAACAAATTTCAGGCAAGTCATTTTCAGGCCATTGAGATTTCCAAGCTGCACATAAGACAAATTCTGCTTTATTAATTTTAAACATCTTTGACTCCTCCTTATTTAAAGAAAATAGAGTCAAAAGACTCTATTTTACCAATGCATTTTCTAAAACTGTATCAATATGATCAGCCAATACGATATGAAGATCTTCTCTAACAGATTCAGGAATTTCATCCACATCTTTAGCATTGTCTTTTGGAATAATAATCGTTTTGATACCACTACGATGAGCAGAAATAGATTTTTCCTTCAATCCTCCAATTGGAAGAACTTGACCTCTTAATGTTATTTCTCCTGTCATAGCAACATCATCACGAACAGGTTTATTACTAAATGATGAAAGAATAGCTGTAGTTAAAGTCACACCTGCACTTGGTCCATCTTTCTTGACAGCTCCTTCAGGAACATGAATATGAATATCCATTTTATCAAAATGAACATCTTGTAATCCATATTTTTCACTATTGGCTTTCATATAGTCTAAAGCGATTGATGCTGATTCTTTCATGACATCACCCAATTGACCAGTAATAATAAATTTTCCACTACCATCAAAATGATTCACTTCAATTGGCAAAATATCTCCACCATATTGAGTATATGCCATCCCAGTGACAACACCAATTTGAGGTTTATCTAATTTTTTCGTATGTTCAAAAGGTGCTTTGCCTAAATAGTCTTCTAAATTATCCAATGTCACAACAATGTGTTCATCTTTATTTTTAAGAATTTTTAAGACTGACTTACGACAAATTTGCGCAATCAAACGTTCTAATTGACGTACTCCTGCTTCTCTTGTGTAATGTCTAATCACATACATTAAAGTGTCATCAGGTAATGAAATTTGTTCAGTATTTAAGCCATGCAATTCCATTTCTTTTTTGAACAAATGTCTTTTTGCAATTTGCAATTTTTCTTGTTCAGTATAAGAAGAAATCTCAATAATTTCTAGACGATCTCTTAATGGTTCAGGAATATTTCCTAAATCATTTGCAGTTGCAATAAATAGAACTTTAGACAAATCATAAGGTTCTTCCAAATAATTGTCACTAAAGAATTGATTTTGTTCAGGATCAAGAACTTCTAACATTGCACTTGTCGGATCACCTTTGTAATCACTAGACATTTTATCAATTTCATCTAATAAGAAGACAGGATTAATAACACCTGCTTTTTTCATTCCTTGAATAATACGTCCTGGCATAGAACCTAAATATGTTCTACGATGACCTCTAATTTCAGATTCATCTTTAACACCACCTAAAGACGCTTTTACAAATTTTCTACCTAAAGCTTTTGCTATAGATTTAGAAATAGATGTTTTCCCTACACCTGGAGGCCCTACTAAACAAATAATAGGCGCATTTAAAGATTGAGTCATTTGTTTAACAGCCAAATGTTCTACAATACGTTCTTTAGGTTTTTCCAAACCATAATGATCATTATTTAAAACATCTTCAACTTGTTGAATATCTTGAATATCTTCAGTTTCTTTAAACCAAGGTGTTTTCATAACCCAATCAATATAAGTTCTGACAACATTTGCTTCTTGGCTTGCAGCCGGCATCATTTCATAACGACTTAATTCTTCTTTAATCTTTTGTTTAATATGTTCAGGATAAGGTTGTTCGTTTAATTCTTGGCGAATAAAATCTGTATCGTCTTCTTTACTAGGAGTATCTCCTAATTCTTCCTTAATAATACGTAATTTTTCACGTAAATAAAACTCTTTTTGATTTTGATCAATACTTTCTTTAATCTTAAGATTAATTGTTTCTTCAATATCATTAATGATTTTTTCTTCTTCCATACTTGCTAAAACAAGAAATAATCTTTTATTAATATCGCATTCAGCCAAAATCTTTTGTTTTTCGTTTAATTCAATATTAATATATTGACCAATTGTATCTGCAAGTTCACTTGCACTCATGCCAGCTGATAAGTTTGAAAAAACTTCACGAGGGAACATTTGTAAATTCTTATTCATGTTTTGCATTTGATCGCTAATTTTACGAACAAGTGCGATTTCTTCATTCTTATCTCCAGGAATATCATCTAAATATTTTGTTTTGGCATATAAGCATCCATCTTTTTCAGTAATATCTAAGATTTGGACACGTTTTTCTCCTTCAACAGTTAACTTAATTGTCCCATGATTATCTCTCTTGACTCTTCTTTTGATTTTACATAAAGTACCATAATGATAGACATGTTCAAAATCAGTTTGATCATCTAAAGGATTTATTTGTGATATGAATACAATATTTTCATCATGTTGTGAAACACCTTGTTCCACAGCTTTTAAACTAAAATCTCTTCCTACGTCTAAAGAAACTTCATGACGAGGGAAAACAATCATACCTCTCGTACATACAACAGGTAAATCTATGACAATATTTAATTCATCCATAATTTCTACCTCCTTTATTCGTCTTTTTAATAAAATAAGACGCTAAAAGCGTCTTATTCTTATTTTAAATTATCTTTGATAAGTTGTACAGCTTTTCTATTTGCTAAATCACCTTTGATTGAAACCATTTGGCTTTCGAATAATTTTTTAACTTCATCAAATTCTCTACCATAGTATTTAGCGATATCTTTAATTTCTTCATCAGCTTCTTCATCAGTAACTTCGATGTTTTCAGCTTTTACGATTTCAGATAAGATTAAGTTAAATTTAACTCTATCTTCAGCTTGATCTTTCATTTCAGCTTTCATATCATCTAAAGTTTTTCCAGTTAATTGTTGGAATAATTCTAAGTTTAATCCTTGTTGAGATAAGTTTTGTTCAACTTCTCTTAACATACCTTGAACTTCAGTTTCAACCATAGCTTCAGGTACTTCTACTGGAGTATTAGCGATAACTGCTTTGAAAATATCATCATTGAATTTGTTATCAGCATCTGCTTGTTTTCTGTTTCTGATTTGTTCTTTAGTATAAACTTCTAAATCAGCTAAAGTATCTACACCATCAATGTTGATGTCTTTTGCTAATTCATCATCAATTTCAGGTAAGATTTTTGATTTAATTTCGTGAAGTTTTACTTTGAATGTCGCTTCTTGACCAGCCAATTCTTCAGCTTGGTATTTTTTAGGGAAAGTCACTTTGATTTCTCTTTCTTCTCCTACAGTCATACCGATTAATTGATCTTCAAATCCAGGAATAAATGAACCTGAACCGATTTCTAATGAATGGTTTTCACCTTTTCCACCTTCGAAAGCAACACCATCTTTGAATCCTTCAAAATCAATAACAGCAGTATCTCCGTTTTCAACTGCTCCTTCTTCTTTGATCATTAATTCAGCAAATTGATTTTGGTAGTTTTTGATTTCTGCTTCGATTTCTTTTTTAGTCACTTTGAATGCAGTTTTCTTAACTTCTAATCCTTTATATTGACCTAAAGTAATTTCAGGACGAACTGGTGCATTAACAGTTAATTTTAATACATCATCAGTTAATTCATCAATGTTAACTGTTGGTTGACCTACTGGTTGAATTCCATTATCTAATAAGATTGCAGAATAATTTTTTTGTAAAATAATATCAGTTGCTTCTTCTAATAAAGCAGCTTTTCCGATTCTTGCTTTTACAAGTTTAGCAGGTGCTTTCCCTTGTCTGAATCCATCAATTTTTACTTTTTTTGCTAATTTGTTTAATGCTTTTGCTTGAGCATCTTTCCATTCTTCAGTAGTGAAAGTGACTTTAACTTCCATCATACTTTTTTCAAGTTTGTTACAAACTGTTTCCATTTATACATTCCTCCATATTTTTAACATGCATATTATACATGAATATTTCACACAATGCAACTATTTAACACTCTAATTCATTGAGTGCTAAAGAGAAAATATATTCATACATAAAATGTTTTCTTGATTTTACAATATTTTATAAAGACCGTCAATTCTTATATTTCAATTTGTCTAAGAACATTCAATTCATGTTCTAAATCGTGACGATCACAATAATAACTCATTTCTAAGTCATCCATATCAATCTCGATATTTTGTAAAGTCGCTACATAATAATGAATAGCTGCAGCTTTTAATGCATATTCATCTTCATAGATTTCTTTTGGATAAAAACTATAAAGCATAAATTCTAAATAATCCATACATTGTTCAAACAATGTTGGGTTATCATCTTCTAAAGTATTTTGTAAATAATGAGCAATTCCTTGATAATCTTCTTTTTCTAAAACGAGAGACATCAATGCAGGATTTACATCATAAATATTACCAAATTTATAAACTTCAAAATCATCATCAACATCTTGATCAATTAAGATTTCTAATAAAAGAGTTTTAATAAAGAAATGACCATGTTCATCCATCAAATAATCTCTTACTGTTGGAAGAATCATTCTTATATTTAATTGTTGTAATTGATCTAAAGCCATGAACAACAATTCTTCATTCCCACTTTTATTTTTTAATACTTGTTCAATTTCTTCAACTGAAAAAATTTGATTCTTTGATTCTAATTCATAATTATGTTCTTGTTTTTCAAGCAATACTTCATCATAGGCTGCATTAAATACACTTTCATATTGATAAGGAATATAAGGCATTGATAATTCTTGAATAAGAATTTCAATAGCTTCTTCATATTCACCCAATTCTTTTAAAGCAGTCACATACATTGATACAACATCATAATAGGATTCAGATGCTTGTGCTTTTGCTTGAGATCCTTCTACTTTGGCACGATGATATTCACCCAAACCAACAAGACATACAAGTCTTAAATAACGAACATGTTCATCACTTAAATCATTTAATAATCCTAAAGCCTCACCATATTCGCCAGCTTCAATTAATTCTTCAATCATTGAAATCCTCCTTTAAAAACGATCTGAAACAAGATATTCTTTAACACGTTTTACTGGTAAACCTACGACATTATCGAAATCACCTTCAATATGATCAACAAATTGACGACCAATTCCTTGAATCGCATAACCACCAGCTTTATCAATCCATTCATCTTGTTGTAGATAATCATCAATCATCAAACGAATATCTTTAAAATGAACTTTTGTCTTTTCACAAAACGTATGCCATTGACCTTCTTTATAAATGGCGACAGCACTCATAACTTCATGACAGTCATTTGAAAGACTCAATAAAATATCCTTAGCCTCTTCTTGATCTTTTGGTTTCCCAATGATTTTTCCATGCGCATAAACAATTGTATCTGCCCCAATAACAATGTCATCAGGATATTTCATATGAATAGGCAAAGCCTTATCATAAGCCAAATGACAAAGTTTATCTTCTATAGATAAATCATCATGAAACTCTTCAACAATAGAAGAAGCATCAACTATAAAGTCGATGCCTTCTCTTTCAAGCAATTCTTTTCTTCTTGGAGAAGAACATGCTAAAATAATTTTATTCATGAGAGTTCTTTTCTTCTTTAACAACAGGTTTTGGAAGAAGAGCTTTACGTGAAACATTTACACCTTTATCTGTGATTTTGATAACTTTAACTTTTGTGATATCTCCTAATTTTAAGACATCAGAAACTTTGTTGATACGTTCATGAGCAACATCACCAACATGTAAGAAACCATTTGTTCCTTCAAATAATTCAACAAAAGCATATTTATCTTCAACACGAACAACTTTACCATCATAGATTTCTCCAACTTCTGCTTTTCTTACAATGTTTTTGATTAAAGCAGTAGCTGTATTGATTGCATCTTGATCATAATGGTAGATAGTCACACGACCATCTTGTTCAATATCAATTTTAACATCATTAGATTTTTCAATGATTTCATTAATATTTTTACCACCTGGCCCAATAACATCTTTGATTTGATCAGGATTGATTTTCATCATAAAGACTTTTGGAGCATATGGACTTAATTCTTTTCGTGGAGCTTCGATAGCACCTAACATACAATCCATAATTTGTTGTCTACCAACTTTGGCTTGAGCCAATGCTTCTTGAAGAATTTCTTTTGTGATACCTTCAATTTTAATATCCATTTGTAAAGCACAGATACCATTTTTAGTTCCAGCAACTTTGAAGTCCATATCACCTAAGTGGTCTTCCATACCTTGGATATCAGTTAAAATAGTATATTGATCACCTTTTTTAACAAGTCCCATAGCAACACCACTCACTGGATTACTAATAGGTACACCAGCAGCCATCAATGCCATAGAAGAAGCACAGATAGAAGCTTGAGAAGAAGAACCATTAGATTCTAATACTTCAGATACAACACGAATTGTATATGGGAATTCATCTTCACTTGGAATCACTTGAGCCAATGCTCTTTCACCTAATGCACCATGACCAATTTCACGACGACCAGGAGCACCCATACGTCCAGTTTCACCAACTGAATATGGTGGGAAGTTATAGTGATGCATGAAACGTTTTTGATCTTCTAATCCTAAACCATCAATTTTTTGATGTTCACCTAAAGCACCTAAAGTACAAACAGATAAAACTTGAGTTTCACCACGAGTGAACAATGCAGAACCATGAACTCTTGGTAATAAATCAGTTTGTGCATTTAATGGACGAACTTCATCAATTTTACGTCCATCAGGTCTAATTTTATCTTCAGTAATTAAACGTCTTACTTCATTCTTTTCTAAATCATGAAGAACAATTTTCACTTGTTTGATCACTGAATCATGTTCTTGAAGACTTTCGTATTCTTTGTTTTCATAAATTTCAACAACTTCAGCATTGATATCATCAATAGCTCCGTATCTTTCAAGTTTACCAGGAATAGATACAGCAGCAACCATACGATCTTTTGCTAAAGCTTCAACTTCACTTACAATATTTTCATCTAATTCAAATAAAGGAATTTCGATTTTTTCTTTACCACAAGCAGCAACAACTTCTTCTTGGAAAGCAATTAATTCTTTAATTTTTTCATGACCGAACATTAAAGCATTTAACATTGTATCTTCATCAATTTCTTTTGCATCAGCTTCTACCATATTAATAGCTTCTTTCGTACCAGCCACTTCAAGATTAATTAAACTTCTTTCCATATCTTCTGGACCTGCATTGATAGTAAATTCTCCATCAATTAATCCAACATTCACACCAGCGATAGGTCCATTGAAAGGAATATCAGATAGACATAAAGCTAAAGATGCACCAAACATTGCTGCCATTTCAGGAGAAGCTTGTTGATCAACTGATAATACAGTATTTACAACTTGAACTTCATTTCTGAATCCATCAGCAAATAATGGACGGATAGGACGGTCAATCATACGTGCTGTTAATGTTCCATGTTCACTAGGACGTCCTTCTCTTTTCAAAAATCCTCCAGGAATTTTTCCTACAGAATATAATTTTTCTTCATAAGTTACTGTTAATGGGAAGAAATCTACATCTTTTGGTTCTTTCCCCGCAACAGCTGTAGACAAAATAACTGTGTCATCATATCTTACCAAAACAGAACCATTTGCTTGTTTTGCTAATTCTCCAGTTTCAACAGTTAATGTCTTTCCATAAAATTCTTTACTAAACACTTGTTTTGACATTATTTTTCCACCTCGTTTATTATCTTCAATATTATAGCATAGAATATTATAATAATGAAACATTTCTTTTCAAGACAATAAAAAAAGTATCAATCCTATGATACTTTTTACAATCCAAGTAAATAACCAGCCACATTAAAATAAACAACCAAAGACATTGCATCTACAATTGTTGTAATAAATGGACTTGCCATAACAGCTGGGTCAAATCCAATTTTACTTGCTAATACTGGTAAGGCACAACCGACAAGTTTTGCAATCACAACTGTCACAAACAAAGTTAAACATACAACCAAAGCAACAGAAATTGTTGTATGGTCTACAATAAGAATTTTCACAAAGTTAGCAAGTGCCAAAGTCAAACCCACCATAACAGAAACTTGCATTTCTTTCCAAATGATTTTAGGTAATTCTTTAAATTCAACTTCATCTAGTGACAACGCACGAATAACAGAAACAGAGGCTTGAGATCCACAGTTCCCTCCTGTATCCATAAGCATTGGTATAAACGCCGTTAAAACAACACATGTTGATAAAGCAGCTTCAAATCCTTGAATAATTTTTCCTGTAATAGATGCAGAAATCATTAAGATTAATAACCAAGGAATTCTTTTCTTATAAGTATCCCAAACTGATGTTTTCATATAAGGTTGATCAGTTGGTGTGATGGCAGCCATCATTTCGATATCTTCAGTTGCTTCTTCTTCAATGATGTCCATAACGTCATCGGCAGTGATAATCCCAACCAAACGATTTTCATTATCAACAACAGGCATTGCTGCAAAGTCATATTTTTGGAATTGTCTTGCAACTTCTTCTTGGTCAGCCATTGTATGAACAGTAATAACATTTTCATTCATCAAATCATGAACTGTTTCTTCTGGCTTTGCCAATATAATATCTCTTAATGTAATGATTCCTAACAGATGACGTTGTGCATCTGTAACATAACATACATTAATTGTTTCTCTATTCAATCCAATTTTGCGAATACGTGTAATAGACTCTTCTACTGTCATATAAGCACGTAAATCTACAAATTCTACAGTCATAACACTACCTGCAGAATCATCTGGATATTTAAGCAAACTGTTAATATCTCGACGTGTTTCTTTATCAGTTGCTGCTAAAACTTTTTTAACAACACTGGCAGGCATTTCTTCTAACATATCAACAGCATCATCTGAATACAAATCAGCCATAATCAAACCAATTTCTCGCATTGTAATGGATTCAATGATCATTTGTTCATAATCAACAGGAATGTAGGCAAATACATCTGCTGCGATATCTTTAGGTAATAATCTAAATAAACGGACAACATCGTCACGATCATCTATAGTTTCAATAATTTCAGCAATATCAGCTTCATTTAATTCCATAAGAAGCTCTCTGATTTTATGATATTTCTTTTCAGAAATTAATTCTTTAATATTGTCTTCTAAGTCTTCTATTCTTTTTTCCATAATTGTTCCTCCAAATACGATTGATGTTTATAAAACAACAGGACTCGGGAACATCTAAATCATTAAAAAACATACAATCACATCCTTTCTCACAATTACGAAAACATTATAACAAAAAACAAACAAAAAGGATATTGTTTTTTTACAATATCCTTCATGACTATCTTCTTAATCCTAATGAATCAACTAAAGCAGTATATCTGTCAAGATCTTTATTTTTTAAATATTTTAATAAATCTCTTCTTCTACCGATTTTCTTTAAAAGACCTCTTCTTGAATGATGATCTTTTTTATGAACTTTAAAGTGTTCATTTAATTTGTTGATATCAGCAGTTAATACAGCGATTTGTACTTCAGCAGAACCAGTATCTCCTTCTTTGATTGCATATTGTTGCATGATAGCAGTTTTTTCTTGTTTAGTTAACATTTTTTATTCCTCCTATATGTTTAACTTAGCCAAATCCAAGGTATAGGTCGAGGACTCTTATATCCTAGATAAAGCCGCAATTTCATTATAAAGTATCTTAACAATAAGTCAAGCACTTATTCATTATTTTGTTTTGTAAAACGAACAATATTTTCAATATGATGACTTTGTGGAAACATATCAACTGGTTGGCATACATCCACCTTATAATGATGTTGCTCTAAATAAGCAATATCTCTTGCTTGTGTTGCCACGTCACAAGAAATATAAACAATTTTTTCTGGAGACAATGTTAATAATTGATCCAAGAACACTTGAGAACATCCTTTACGTGGAGGATCGACCATCACAACATCGATTGTCTTCTTTTTCTTTGCAAATTCAACCATGAATTCACCAGCATCTTGACAAGTAAATTCAACATTATCAATATGATTACGTAAGGCATTTTCTTGAGCATCCACAATGGCTTGTTCTACAATTTCAACACCATACACATGACGGACGTGACGTGCTAGTGATAAAGAAATAGTACCAATACCACAGTAAGCATCAATCACTGTTTCATGTCCATCTAAATTGGCAAAAGCAATGGCTTCACTATATAGTTTTTCAACTTGAATAGGATTGACTTGATAGAAAGATTGTGTCGAAATACGATAAGTATTTCCTAATAATTGATCTTCAATATATCCAGGTCCATACAACACATGAACTTCTTTCCCTAAAATCACATTATTATGAGCAGTATTACGATTTTGAATGACTGTCTTTAATGTTGGAAATTCTTGAACCAATGTTTCTATAATCCAATCAATACGACGAATAGACTCTTTATAAGTAATCAAAACAAGCATGAGTTCTTGACTATGATAACCTGATTTTACCAAAATATGACGAATATTACCCTTATGTGTTGCTTTGTCATAAGCCATTTCATGAGCTTGTTCTAAAAGTTCACGTGTACGTGTAACAAGTGCATTAGACTGCTCATTTTGAATATAACACACATCCATAGGAACAATATCATTACTATGTTGCTTATAGAAACCAGTCACCAAATGTCCATCTTGGAAACCAACAGGAACTTGGACTTTATTACGGTAAAACCATGGATCATCCATCATTAAACAATCTCTTACATCAACATCACATTTCCCAATTCTAGACAAAACATCTTTCACTCTTTTGGTTTTAAACACTTGTTGCCCTTCTAAAGACAAATGTTGAAGATGACATCCACCACATTGTTTAAATAAAGGACAACGTGGATCTTGACGATAAGGACTGGCTTCATACAAATCCACCAAACGTCCAACAGCATAATTCTTTAATACTTTAATAATTTTAATTTGACCTTTTTCTCCAACAAGCATATTTTTTACAAAAACCAAAAATCCATCAATTTTTACAATCCCTTGTCCATCATGAGAATAATCAATACATTCCGCCTCAAAATAATCATTCTTTTTCATTTTAATCTCCTTAAAAAAACGAGCTTTTGCTCGTTTTTTTTATTCTTTATCTTTTAAAGTATCAGTAGCTTGATCATGACTCTTTTTATCTTTAACAGAAGCCAAAGTATAAGAGAATTGATCTCTACCAGTATGTTTCGTTCCAAAAATTGGGAAATCCTTATTTCCATTTGATTTTAAAATCAAATTAACTTCATATTGAGGAACATTTTGGATTTTTCCAAATAATTCACTATATTTTGAATCTTTCACTTTTGAACGACCAACGACTTTATCTAAAATACGAACACAATCTTCAGCAATTGATTTTGCTTTTTTTGTACTCATTTTATCTTCAAATTGAATATTAAGACGTACTTGTTTACAACGTACTTCTAAATCCAATGATTGAATTTCACTGTATTGCTTTTTCATTTGAGCAACAGCATCATTTTGTTGAGTTTCAGTAATTTCAACAATACCATCTCCACGATGTCCATAAACAGGTCCATTGTTACGAGATGCAGCAAAGATATAAATAGAAAATGCTACAAATAAAACACCCAATCCAATTAATAGATAGTGCCACCATTTCCATTGGAAATTCTTTTTCTTTTTCGACATATTTTGAGAATCTTTCTTTTGAGATTTTTTTGAATTTTTCTTATCTTCTCGATCAATATTGATTGTATTTTCTTCTACAATTTCATCTTCATCATCAAATTGAAAATGTTTTGCCATATTTTCACCTACTTTTTTAAGTATTATAACAAAAAGCCAATCAAAAGTATAGTCAATTATTATATTCTACTTTTTAGCAATTGAATAAGAATTTGGTTTGCAACTTTAGGGTTTGCTTGCCCCCCACTCTTTTTCATAATTTGACCTACTAAGAATCCCACAGCACGATCTTTACCAGCTGCATAATCTTGAATAGATTGTTCATTTGCATCTAAGATTTCATTGATCATATCTGTTAAAACAGCAGGATCAGAAATTTGTTTCATTCCTTTTTCTTCAATAATAACAGCAGGATCTTTTCCTTCTTTCATTAAACATTCAAAGACTTTCTTTGCTTGTTTTGAAGAAATTGTTCCATCTTGAATAAATGTAATCATTTTTCCAAGATATTCTGGAGTCATTTTTGTTTCATTAATTGTTTCATTTGCTTTGTTTAAATAGGCTTGTACTTCTCCTAATAACCAGTTACATACAAGTTTGTATTCTTTACAAGTTTTGATTGTTTCTTCATAAAAGTCTGAAACATCTTTATTTGAAACCAAGATATGAGCATCAACTGCAGGTAATCCATGTTGATGAACATAAACATCTTCTCTTTCATCAGCCATCATTGGTAATGAATCTTTAATATCCATCACCCATTGATGATCAATACGAATTGGTAAGATATTTGGTTCTGGATAATATTTATAATCGACAGCGTCACCTTTTGCTCTCATCATAACAGTTTCTTTTGTATCTTCATCAAAACGACGTGTTTCTTGATCAACATAACCACCTTGAATCAATACTCTTTCTTGACGTAATGCTTCAAATTCAATGGCTTTTTGTACATTTGAAATAGAGTTTAAGTTTTTAATTTCAGTACGTGTACCAAATTGATCACTACCATAAGGACGAATAGAAATATTAACGTCACAACGCATAGACCCTTCTTCCATTTTGGCATCAGAAACATCAGTATATAAGAAAACTTGTCTTAATTTTTCTAAGTAAGCAGCTGCTTGAGCACCACTTCTGATATTTGGTCTTGTAACGATTTCAATCAAAGGAATTCCAGCACGGTTATAATCAATTAATGAATAATCATCAAAGTGAAATTGTTTTGCAGTATCTTCTTCCATATGCAAACGTTCAATTTCAACTCTTGTTTTTACACCATCAACTTCAATATCTAAATAACCATTTCTACCAATTGGTCTTTTATCTTGAGTAATTTGGAAACCTTTTGGTAAATCTGAATAATAATAATTCTTACGGTCAAAACATAACAATTCATCAATTTCCATATGAAGAGCATGACAAACACGAATAGCAAATTCTACACCACGTTTGTTAAGAACAGGCAAAGTTCCTGTCATCCCCATATCAACTTCATTCACCATTGTATTTGGTTCTTCACCAAATGTTACTGGTGCGTTAGAAAACATTTTTGTATTGGTTTTTAATTCACAATGGACTTCTAATCCTATAACTTGTTCAAAATTCATGATTATCCCTCCCTAGAATATTGATTCTTAAAGTTTAAAGCATTTTCCAATGCATATGCGCAATTCAATACAGTTTGTTCTTCGAATAAACGACCCATAACATTGACTGCAATTGGCATACCATCAACAAAACCTGTTGGAAGAGATAAACTTGGTGTTCCAGCAAAGTTTGCTAAACATAAATGATTTTCTAAAATTAAGAATTCATCACTTAAACGATTATCTTCTACTTCATCAACTTTAGGAGCAATACCCTTTCCGTTAGGTGTTAAAACCAAATCATAGTTTTCATAAATTTTATTTAATTCATTAACAACCACACGTCTTACACGTTGTGCTTTTCTAAACATTTTTTCTTGATTTTCTGTAGCTAAAGCAAGATTTCCTAATACAAATCTTCTTTTAATATGTGCTCCAAAACCTTCAGTACGAGAATTGATCATAATTTCATCAGTTGTCGCACCTTGAGCACGATGTCCATATTTAATACCATCTAAGCATGAATGGTTACTTGTTGCTTCAGAGTTTGCAATAATTGTATAGGTTGGTAACAATGTTTTCATTAAATCTTTAGGCATAGACACTTCTTCAACAGTTGCCCCTAATTCTTTTAATTTTGAAATCACCATTTCAAAATTGGCTTTCACTTCTGGATTTGTGATTTCATCACTTACTGTTTTTAATACAGCAATTTTTAATCCTTTGACATCATCATTTAAATCATTTAAATAATGTGGAACTTCACGATAACTTGAAGTCATATCATGATCATCACGACCTGCCATAGCTTCTAAAACAATAGCCATATCTCTCACATTTCTTGTAAAAGCACCAACAGTATCTAAACTTGATGCATATGGAATAACACCATAACGAGAAATTCTTCCCCATGTTGGTTTCATTCCCACAATCCCACAAAAACCAGCTGGTTTACGAATAGAATCTCCAGTATCACTTCCTGTAGCAAAAGGAACCAATCCACTTGCAACCAAAGCAGCACTTCCTCCTGAAGATCCACCTGAAATACGTGAAGTATCCCATGGATTATAAACAGGCCCAGTGACAGCAGATCTGTTTGTTCCACCCATAGCAAGTTCATCCATAGATGCCTTACCAATTAAACATAATCCTTGTTTTTCTAATAATTCCACAACATGTGCATTATAAACAGGCACATAATCTTCAAGCATATGACTTGAAGCCGTTGTTGGAATTCCTTTTGTTGTAAAGTTATCTTTTAAAACAAAAGGAATACCTGATAATAATGTATTTGAAGAATGATTCTTTAAATCATTCATCGCTTTATCTTCTGTTAATCTTACAAATGCATTTAATCTTTTTTGTTGTTTTTTTGCTTCTTCAAATAACTCAGCATAATAATTGTCTTTATTTAATTGTTGAGTTTCAAATAATTCATGAAGTTCTTCAATACTATATTGAATCATTATCCCACCACCTTTGGTACTTTAATTTGGTTATCTTGTACTAATTTTGCATTACTTAAAGCTTCTTCTCTAGAAATTGTATGCGTATTTTCATCATCTCTTAAGAATGTTGTTTCAATGTCATAAGGAAATGCCATTGGTTCAACACCTTCAGTATCAATCATTTCAATCGCTTTAACGTGACTCATAAAAACGTTATATTCTTCAATCATAGCGTCCATTTCATCATCGCTGACATTAAACATCGTCTTATGAGCCAAATCAGTTAATTTCTTTTCTAAATCACTCATGTAATCCCTCCTAATATAAATTGTAGCTCTTCGCTTTTTGTCCTTTTGTTTTAATAATAACAGCTTGCAGTTCATCCTGTGATTTCACTAAAACTTTACAATCAAAATCATATGTAAACTTATTGTCAACACTATCGGCAATTAAGGCTGTTAAATTTAATAGCTCAGTATATGTTTTGACATTCAAATTGGCTGTCATCAACATTGACTGAATTTCATTATCTCTATATCTCGCTTCTCCAACCAAACCTGCAGCTTCAATGGCTTTATCTTTTAAAGCATTTTTGATCGCAACAAATTCATTGTAAGTTGTTTTATCCATTTTTTCTGCTTCACTGCTTGTAAATAAAACATTTTTGAATTGATATTGTTCAATATTACCTACAGTACCATCACAGAAAGACCCAAGAATATAATGTCCACTCACAGTTGATATTGTTGTATTTGTTGCTTGATATACAGCGATAAATATAGGAATATCTTTAATCTTTTCAAATTCATCATTTGATTGAATAATATTATATAATCTTCCAATCACTTCTTTACCATATTCTTTAATTGTTTTATCACTCATAGGTTCATCTAACATTTGATTATTCCCATCTCGAGGATCAATAACAATACTTAAAGACATACCTTTTAAAGCAAATGTCTTACCACTCTTTTTATAATAATCTTGTTCTTGTAAAGAACGTACCATATAAGGATTCTTTACACCATCCAAAGTTGTTCCTTCTTTAGGTTGTAAAGAATAATCTCCTTTACGTTTCATCATATGATTATAATTATCTAATGAAATATAACGTCCTTCACTCATATAATAATCATCAATAGAGAAATATTCAGAAGAAAGAATTTGCAAATCTCTACCAATCGTTTGGAAATCCGCACCTGTTCCATAATTCAAATAGAAATTTTCTCTGAGTTCACTACTATCTTGATCAATATCTACAATACGATAATAAGAATCATCAAAAGAATCCATTGTTGTCGCTTGCGTATGAGATTGTTCTTGTACAGATTCCTTTGCACGATGACAACCCATTAATAAACAGGCACATACAATTAAACTTAACCATTTTCTCATAGGCCAACCTCCTTCTGGAATTCTTCTTCTGTTAACACAGGAACTCCAAGTTGACGTGCTTTATCAAGTTTACTTCCTGCATCTTCACCACAAATCAAATAATTTGTTTTCTTAGAGACACTTCCTGTCACATTGGCACCCAAACGTGTAAGATATTCTTTAATTTCTTTACGAGTCATTGTATGCAATGTTCCTGTCACACATACTGTTTGACCTTGGAAGATACTTTCTTTCAATAATTCTGTATTTTTTAAATACGTCATATTAACTCCAATAGATTGAAGATGTTGTAAAAGCAACATATTGTTTTCATTGCTTTTAAAACGAAGTAAAGATTGTACCAAAGTATCACCCACATCTTTAAGTGATAACAAATGAGATACAGAAGCATTCATTAATTCATCCATAGTATGGAATTCTTTGGCTAATAAATCAGCCATCTTTGCACCAACACCTTTGATTCCAATACCAAATAATAATTTTTCTAAAGAATTCTCTTTACTCTTTTCAATAGCATTTAACAAATTATCCATTGATTTACGACCAAAACCTTCAATATCCATAATTTCTTGTTTATGTTCTTCTAAAGAATAAATATCTTCTATACAACGAATAAAACCTAAATTATAAAATTGTTCAATAATTTTTTCTCCCAAACCTTCAATATTCATCGCATCACGAGAAGCAAAGTGAATGATACGTTCAATTTTCTTTGAATCACAATGTTCATTCACACAATAATGTGCTGCTTCATTGTCTTTTCTTACCAAAGGTTCATGACAATATGGACATTTTTTAATCATTTGGAATTCCACTTCACTACCATCACGACGTTCTTTTAACGCTCTTACGACTTCTGGTATAACATCTCCAGCTTTACGAATAACCACATAATCACCAATACGAATATCTTTATTTTTTACATTGTCTTCATTATGTAATGTTGCACGTTGAACTGTACTACCAGCCACACGAACAGGTTCTAAAACAGCATTCGGTGTAATTTGTCCTGTGCGTCCAATTGTAAAAATAATATCTGTTAATTTTGTAATAACTTCTTCAGCCGGGAATTTATAAGCGATAGCCCATTTTGGAACTTTTGCTGTATAACCTAACTCTTCTTGAGAAACCAAAGAATTCACTTTAATAACAACACCATCTATTTCATAAGGCAATGTTGATCTGATTTCTGTAATATGTTCAATAAATGCCCAAACGTCTTTGACTGTAGGACAAATTTTTGTATAAGGATTCACTTTAAATCCTAATTGATGAATCATTTCTAAAGCTTCCTTATGAGTAGCACAACCCATTTCATGAGCAGAAGGCACCATGTATAAGAAAGCATCTAATTTTCTTTTGGCAGCAATACGTGAATCAAGTTGACGAACACTTCCTGCTGCAGCATTACGAGGATTGGCAAACAAGGCTTCGCCATCTTTTTTTCTTTGTTCATTCAATGCATCAAAAGATTTCTTAGGCATAATAATTTCGCCACGCACTTCCAAATTTCCTTGATAATCAATAGATAAAGGAATGGATTTGATAGTTTTGACATTATGCGTAATATCCTCACCCGTTGTTCCATCACCACGAGTGGCACCATAAGACAATTTTCCTTGATCATAAACAAGAGAAACAGCCAAACCATCTAGTTTTACTTCGCATACATATTCATAACGAGAACATACACGAGAGATACGATCATCAAAAGCCATTAAGTCATCTTCATTGAAAATATTTCCTAATGACATCATCATTTTTTGATGAGTAATCTTTTTAAAATTATCTAAAACTTGTCCTCCAATACGTTGACTAGGAGAATCTTCAGTCAACCATTCAGGATGAGCCATTTCGATACTTTGTAATTCTTGCATCAAACGATCATATTCTTGATCACTTACGCTTGGATTATCCAAAACATAATATTGATAATTGTATTCATTTAATATTTTTTTAATTTCATTTAATCTTTCAAGTGACATACTGTTTCACTCCATTTCATTGACTTATTATATCAAAAAATGACATTATTGGAAACAATTAAATACAAATATCCGTCCATATAAACAAGAAAAACAATGTTGCATGCAACATTGTTTCTATTAGCTTGTCAGTTTCTTTAAAGATTTATGTTGTGCCAAGACTGTTTTAATTCCATGAGGTTGAGCAAAAGCAATATCAATTGTTTTCCCTCCAGTTTTAACAACCACACCTTTTCCAAAAACAGCATGTTCTACAAAGTCTCCATTTGACCATTCTTCAACACCATTATCACCTACAAGATCACTCGCTGTAGGAGATAGGTGTTTGATGTCTTGAACTTTAAAATGAGAAGGATTACCTTTATGATCAACATGTTCTCTTCCAATTTCATCAATAAAACGAGAAGCCATTTTTGGTGAATTTGTAATAAAATTATGACCTTGACTATCTGTTAAATAAAGACCTTTTCTTGCACGTGTAAATGCGACATAAGCCAAGCGTCTTTCTTCTTCAACACCGTCATTACCACCTTCAGAAATACTTCTGAAACTTGGAAAAACATCTTCTGATAATCCAACAACAAAGACATAATCAAATTCCAATCCTTTAGCCATGTGAATACTCATTAAGGAAACATATTCATCTTCAAAAGTATCATCTTGAGAAGTGAATAATGCGATATCTTGTAAATAACTTTCAAAATTTTGACTATCAGGATGACTATTCATATAGTTATGAATAGAATTCTTTAATTCAATAATATTTTGAATACGATTTTCATCATTATCGTTCTTTAACATATCCATATATCCTACTTCAAACATCAATTGTTCAAAAACATCCACCAATGGTAATGATGAAGATTTGGCTTTTTCAATCGCACGAACAAATTGTGTTAATTCTTTTTTGGCTTTTCCAGTTAAACCAATTTCTTGAGAGAATGTACATAATGCTTCATAACAAGAAACATGATATGTCATAGCAACATTTTGAATTCTTTCTAATGTTTTGGCTCCAACACCTCTTGCTGGAACATTCACAATTCTTTCAAAAGACAAATCATCTTGAGAAGTTATCAAACGAATATAACTCAAAGCATCTTTGACTTCTTTACGATTAAAGAATTTTAATCCACCAAAAATCTTATAATCAATTTGTCTTTGAATCAATTTTTGTTCAAAAGGACGAGACAAATAATTGGCACGATATAATATAGCAAAGTCAGAATAATTGACACCTTCAACATGTGTAATAATATCTTCAATCGTATCACAAACAAAAGAAGCTTCTTGATCTTCATTCAAACCAGAATAATGAACGATATTATGTCCTTCTTGAGATTCAGTAAATAAATCTTTTTCTAAACGATTTTTATTTTTTCTAATCAAATTATTTGAAATATCAAGAATGTTTTTTGTTGAACGATAATTTTGATCAAGAATAATTGTTTTTGTATGTGGAAAATCTTTATCAAAATCCAAGATAAAACGAATATCAGACCCCCTAAAAGAATAGATTGTTTGATCAGGATCACCTACTACACATAATGTTGATTTTTGAGATAACATTTGAATCAAAGTATAATCCAATTCACTTACATCTTGAAATTCATCAACATGAATATATTGAAATTTATTTTGCCATTTTTCTAAGATATCAGGATGTTTTCTAAAGAGTTCTACAGTTTTAATAAGCAAATCATCAAAGTCCAACATAAAATGTTGTTCTTTATATTCTTCATAATCTTTATATAATTTGACTTTCTTTTGTTCAATATCATAAGTCCCACAAGTATGTTTTGCTTGCTCAGGACTTACACCAACAATCTTACATCCACCAATAAAATTCAATGTTGATTTGATGCTTGGTGATTTAACATCAAATTCATTGGCTTTATATAATTTTTTCATTAACGATTTTTGATCTTCTTCATCCATAATAATAAATTGATTAGGATAATTTAAAACTTGTATATGTTGTCTCAAAATACGAACACATAAAGAGTGAATCGTACACAAAAGCGTTCCATTTGCATAAGCTCCTAAAATCTTTAATACACGATCACGCATTTCATTTGCAGCTTTATTAGTAAAAGTAATGGCCAAAATGCGTTGAGGATCAATACCTACATTTTCAATAAGATAAGCAATACGATACGTTAATACACGTGTTTTCCCACTTCCCGCACCTGCAATAATACGTAAATGTGAATCTAAATAAGTCGCTGCTTCTTTTTGTCTAGGATTTAATAATTGATCTAAATTCATATTGTCCCCTCCTTTATTCTTCATTGAAATAGCTAGTATTGATTCATACTAGCTATTTAGGATACTTATTATATCTAATTTTTCTTTGCAAATCTAGTCGTTAATTTCTTTTTCTTTTGTTGTAATTGAATGGTACTCGGATTCAAATATTTGTCATCATGTTTCTTATAAAGCAAATATGTACGATTCGCAACACTCAATGACAAATCAACAATACGTTCAATATTAGAGAAAATATCTAATATCACAGATGACGCTATAGAATTTTCACACACATTTTGACACATACGTTCAAAGTGATTTTGTTGACATGTCAAAATAAAACGATGGAATTCTTGCGTTTTCTTATTGATTTTGATTAATTTTTTAACATCTTTATTGTTATCATAGATTTGATGAGCAATTTGTAATATTTCAACCATATATTCATATAAGACTTTTAAATCTTCAATCGCACCTTCACTAAATGAATGTTGATCTTCATAAACCAATTTATAAAAATCATTAATATGTGTAATTTGATCTGAAATATGTTCAAGTTGTTTAACGATTTGATAGTTTTTATAATATTCTTGCGTTTGAATTTCAGAAAGTGTTGGATTTTGAGCAATCTTCAATAAGTAAAGAGACAATTGTGTATCATACTTATTAACGAGTGCTTCCACTTCCACAGATTCATCAAAGATTTCTTGATCTTTTTCTAATAAATATTGTTTAGATAATTCAATATTTTGTAAAACATTACGAATCATACGTTCTGTATTTGTTTTTGAAACAGCCAAAGCAGCAGCTGGTAATTTTTCAATTAAACCATCATCCAAATCATCAATATTTTCAATTTTAATTCCTTTTTCTTCACCAGGAATAAGTTTTTCTAAGAGACGAACACTTAAATTAACAAAAGGAATAACTAAAACTGTAGAAGCAATATTGAAAATAAAGTGTGCTTGAGCAATATACATTTCTGGAGTATTTCCTAAAAATTGATTAACATTATTAACAAGAATCACAAATGGACTCAAGACAAGCATTCCAAGCAATGCTCCAAACACATTATAAATTGCATGGAACCAGGCAGCTCGTTTGGTAGGTATAGAACCACCTAAAGAGGCAAGCAACGCTGTCATACATGTTCCAACATTGGCACCAAAAATAAAGGCTGCACCTGCTTGAGGCGTTAATAAACCAGTGATATATAATTTTTGGACAATACCAATAACTGCTGTTGATGATTGCATAATTGCTGTTGCAACAGTCGCTCCCAAAAGAGCAAACCAAGGTTGTTTCCCAAGAGTCACCATAACAGATACAAACCAATCTGTTTTGGCAATTACAACAAGTTCATTACTCATCATTTCAAGTCCAACAAAGATGAGTCCAAAACCAACACAGACTTTACCTACATAAGCCATTTTCTTACGTTTGGCTAAAAACATCAGCAATACACCAATAAATACAAAATAGTATGAGAATTGTTCGATGTTCAAACCAATCAAAATAGAAGTCACACATGTCCCAATATTGGCACCAATCGTAATTCCAATTGCTTGTTTTAATCCCATTAATCCTGCACGAACAAGACTAATAGAAATGACTGTCACGGCGGAACTTGAATGCAAAATGGCAGAAATCACAGTTCCCACAATAATGGACATAAAAAGATTTTTCGTATATTTTTCAATATACTCTCTAATTTTAACGCCTGCAATACTCTTCAAAGCATCACTCATTAGCTGAATACCATAAATGAATATTGCAAGACCACCTAATACAAATCCAACCATTTGTATGGTGTTTTCATTTAATATATTTGTCATGCTATCCCAGCTTTCTTTCTTTTATTGTAACACAAAAAGAGTGTGAATCATATTTTAAATCCATCTTTAAAATATTCTCTCACACTCTTTACATCACTTTCTAATTGCGCCACCAATTCTTGGTAGGAATGAAATTTCTTTTCTAAGCGTAACATTTGATAAAATTCAACTTGTACTTCCTGTCCATAAATATCATCTTGAAAATCTAAAATATAAACTTCTAAAGACGCTCTTTTTAAATCTTGTAATGTTGGATTAAAACCAATATTACACATTCCCATAAAACATCCTTGTTGACAATAGAATTTTACAACATAAACACCTCTATGAGGTAACCAGTAAGAACCATAATCAACATTTGCCGTTGGAAAGCCAATAGTTCTTCCAATTTGTTGACCCATGATGACTTTTCCAGATAAACAATAATGTCTTCCTAAAAGAGGAACCAACTTGTCAACATAACCATAACTTAAAACATCTCGAATACGAGAAGAAGAAATCTTCTCGCTATCATACATCACTTCTTTTTCTACTGTAGTTTCAAAGCGTGAATCTTGTTTTAATGTTTGGGCATTTCCACTATGGTGATCACCAAAGCGAAAATCATAACCACAAACAACATGTTGAATATTTTGAGACACTATATATCGTTCAATAAAATCTTGACAAGAAAGTTTTGCTACATCTTGATCAAAACGAATAATAAACAAATAATCAATGCCTTTTTGTTCTAATAACATTTGACGATCATGCATGGATGTCAATTGTTTTTCTTCATTAATAAGTCCTAAAACATATAAAGGATGGTGATCAAAAGTCATGAGAGCACTCTTATAACCTTTTTCTTTTGAAACCTTTAAAACAGATTCCACCAAAGCCATATGACCTTTATGTAAGCCATCAAAAAAACCAATAGCACTACATACAGGTTCTCCCTGATATTGAAATTGTCCATCTAATTCAATAATTTTCATGAAAACAAACCTCTTATACTCTTTAAATATCCTTGTCCATTAGGACCATATACAGCCAAAACACGACCATCACGATTAACAACAACCACTTGATGATCAATATCACTACGAATCAACTTGCCATGATAAACAATATTTTCATCATCAATCACATATTTTTCAAAGCCTTGAAAGGCTTCTTCTAAAGACATCATTGTCATCTCACCGGCTTCAATTTGTTCTAAAGTATAACAGTCTTTTAAACAAAAACAACCAGATTGCGTTCTTATCAAATGAGACATATGTCCTGGATATCCTAGTTTTTTAGCAATATCTACGCATAAAGAACGAATATAAGTCCCTTTTGAACATTGCACACGAAAAGTAATCAAATGATTTTGAATCGCTTGTAGTTCAATATTTTCAATCACAATATCTCTTGGTTCAACATCCACTGTTTGTCCATTTCTTGCATATTCATAAAGTTTTTTTCCATTCACTTTAATAGCTGAATACATTGGAGGTAATTGTTTTTGACTTCCTACAAAAGATTGAAGAACTTCTTCAACATTGTCAACGCCTTGAAATTCTTTTTCTTCTAAAACAACACCACTGGCATCATAAGTATCTGTTGATTGACCTAATGAGAGTGTTGCGATATATTCTTTATTTTCACTCATTAAAAATTGTAAAGCTTTGGTTGCTTTACCAATACATAACACAAGAACACCAGTTGCATCTGGATCCAAAGTTCCACAATGTCCAACTTTCTTTGTATGTAATATTCTTCTCACTTTATTAACTACATCATGGCTTGTCATACCAGATGGTTTATTCACTAATAATATTCCGTCCATTTTATCACCTCCACAATTATAACAGAAAAATAGAAATGTGACTATGAAAAAAAGAATGACATCGTCATTCTTTTATTTTACTTCTTTGTAAATTTTATTCATTGTAATATCAAAAGTACATTCTTTACCAGCAAGTTCTTTAGAAGGATAATCTTTTGGGAAAGTCACAGTAATCACTTTCTTATCTCCTGTTTCCATACCAGTAATTTGATTTTCAAAACCATCAATAAAACCACCATATCCTAAGAAAAAGACTTGGCTTTCTGCTTGACCACCTTCAAAAGCTTTTCCATCAAGTTTTCCTAGAAAATCAATATTAACAACATCGCCTACTTCTGCTTGTTGACTCCCACTGTTCGCTTGACAACCAACAAGTAAAAAACAAACCATTCCTAAAGCAATTAATAATTTTTTCATATATAACTCCTATTTATGATTGATAATGTAATAGTTCTTTTTACCACGTCTAATGACTGTTGCTTCTTTTCCAAAAGCATTGTCTTTTGAAATCACAAAATCAACATCAGTAACTTTTTCACCATTAACCATAACAGCTCCACCAGTAACGAATTGACGTGCTTCACGATTAGAACTTGCAGCACCTGCTTTAACAAGAGCAGGAACAATATTCATATCTTCATCAACATCCACACTGTTTACACCATGGAAACATGATTTCACTTGTTTTAAAGTTAAGTTTTGAATTTGACCTGAGAATAACATTTGACTAATATCCAATGCTTCTTGGTAAGCATCTTCACCATGGATGAAAGTAATAACTTCTTTTGCTAAAGCTTTATGTGCTTCTCTTAAATGAGGTTGTGTTTTATTCTTTTCTTCTAAATCCATGATTTCTTCTGGAGTTAAGAATGTTAAGAATTTTAAGTAATCAATAACTTTATCATCTTCTGAGTTAATAAAGAATTGATACATTTCATATGGAGAAGTCTTTTCTCTATCCAACCAAATGGCATGACCATTTGTTTTCCCAAATTTTGTACCATCAGATTTTGTTAATAAAGGCATTGTAAATCCATAAGCTTCTTTACCAGTTTTTTTACGAATCAATTCAATCCCTGCAGTAATATTTCCCCATTGATCTTGACCAGCCACTTGTAATTGACAATCTTTATTTTCATATAACCAATAGAAATCCATTGCTTGCATAATCATGTAAGAAAATTCTGTAAAAGTAATTCCTAAATCTAATCTACGTTTAACAATATCTTTGTTTAACATATAGTTAACATTGAAATATTTTCCATAATCTCTTAAGAAATCAATAAAGTTTAAATCTTTAGACCAGTCATAATTATTGACAACTTCAAATCCAAATAAATCAACAGCTTGTTTCTTTAAACAATCAAAATTATGTTGAACTTGTTCTTTTGTAATCATTGGTCTTTCTGTATCAGGTTTAGGATCTCCAATTAATCCAGTTGCTCCACCAACAAGTAAAATAGGATTATGTCCTGCATCTTTTAAACGTTTACTAATTAAAAATGAAGAAAAATGTCCAATATGTAAACTGTCTCCAGTTGGGTCAGTTCCAATATAAAAAGTTAAACCACCATTATTTAATTTTTCTTCTAATTCTGGAGAGCTTACGTCTTTAATTAATCCTCTCCATACCAATTCATCATAAATCTTCATAAAATCCTCCTTAATTAAAAAAGAGAAATCATCCAAAAGGACGATTTCTCGCGGTACCACCTTCATTCATATCCTAAGATATGCACTTTGATTGATAACGATGTATCCACCGTCTAAGCTTTGCACTTAGATGCTCTAGAGTGTATTCATTAATTTCAATGACTTGTTTGCACCATCCACAAGCTCTCTACAACATTATCAATTAACTACTTGTCTCCTTCAACGCTTACTAATATAATAGACAATTTTTATATTGAAGTCAATAAAATTATTTGGCTAAACGATCAATATACTCAGGTGATGTTTTAGAATAAACAATCTTTTGAGCTTGATATAAACTCAAATATCCTGAAAGGACATATCCAAATGCAGCAACAATCGCAAAAGGAATCAAATAAGCACTACCAAACATTTCAATTCCCAAAACAATACTTGTCACAGGTGAATTGATCACACAACAAAGCATGCTTACAAGTCCTAAAGCAGCACAAACATGAGGATCTAAACCAAGGAATCCTCCTAAAACATAACCAAGGGTTGCACCAATAAAGAAAGTTGGAACAATTTCTCCACCTTTAAAACCACAACCAATGGTAATAGCAGTAAAAATTGCTTTTAAAAGGAAATCATAAGAACGAACAGAATCATAAATAGCATCATGAACAATATCCATTCCTGCACCCAAATAGTTTTGACCAAAGAGAACAACCAAAACCATAAGGATTAACCCTCCTACACTCACACGAATATAAGGATTATGAAAATACTTTTTAAAAGTACGATGACTACAATGCATCATAGAAACAAAAACAATAGAAAATAATGCCACCACAAAAGCAAAGACAACCAATTTTAAAACAACAATCATATCAACTTCAAAAGCTGTACTCATTGGAAAAGCCACTTTATGACAGCCAAACAATTGGGCAATCATAAAAGAAACCAAACTGCTACATAAGCATGGAACAAAAGCAGCATAGTAGAAAATACCGACACTCACAACTTCCATAGAAAACAAAGTAGCTGTTAAAGGTGTTCCAAACAAAGCAGAGAACACTGCACTCATCCCACACATAATCAAAATGGACATGTTTTTCTTATCGACATTAAACAAATGTCCTATAGAACTGGCAATAGACCCACCAATTTGTAAAGCTGCGCCTTCACGCCCACTTGAACCACCAAACAAATGTGTAACAACTGTTGCTAAAAAGATTGCTGGTGCAAGCAAAACAGGAACATGTTCTTGTTGTCGAACAGATTTGATAATTGTATTGGTTCCTGGTTCATATTCCAAATGGACACAGTGATAAAGAAAAACAATAATCATCCCACCAATAGGCAACAAAAAGACAATGTAAGAGTGTGCAACACGCCATTGTGTTACCCAATCTATAGAAATATGAAAGAGTGCACCTACAATCCCACAAATACCACCTAGGACAATGGATATACCCATCCATTTTAAAACAAAAGAAATATTTGATTTCATATCATCAAAAAACTGCTGAAATCCCATTTCATATAACCCTTCTTTCATGAAAAAAGCTTCTAAAATAGAAGCTTATTTTGTTGTTTCTCTAGACATTTTTAAATGTTTAACAGAAACTTCTTTAGAATGAATATCTTCATTATTTAAAATCTTAGTCAATAAGCGCACTGCTAAAGCTCCCATATCATAAACAGGAACATGAATAGAAGTTAACGCTGGTCTACACATTGCAGCATAGCTTGTATCGAACATACCAATAACTTCCATATCTTGAGGAATTACAATGCCACAATCCACTGATGCATTCACCACTGCAACAGCTTCTTTATCATAACCACAAACAACAACATCATGTTTATGAGTTTTAAAATAATCTGCAAATTGAGGATAACTCTTTTCATAGTGAGTTGATGTTTCGATGACTTGTGTATTTTTATCAAATACAAGACCATTTTCTTCATAAGCTTTTTCAAATCCTGCAATCATATCTGAAGGTCTCATAAGATTTTGATTTGATTTTACAAATACAATATCAGATTTCCCTTTTTTCAAATATTCACTAGCAAGATCATAAGCAATTTTAAATGTATCCACAAAAACAGAACCAATTTCTTCATGAGAAACACAAGTCCCAATCACAACAGCAGGGATTTTATATTTATGAATTAATTCAATTTCTTGATCGACTTGATCATTATTAAACAAAATCACACCATCTGCTCTTGATTTTACAATCTTTTCAACAACTGTTTCAATAGGACTACCATCTCCAATTTCATCAGTTGTATAAATACTAACATTATAATCTAAACGACGACTTGTATCTCCAATACCACCAATCATATCTTTAACATGTGCAAATAAAGATTGAGGGAACACAATTGCAATCGTCGTCGTTTTGCTTGTCGCAAGTCCTCTTGCAATTTGATTTGGCTTAAAATCTAAACGTTGAATAGTTTCCATAACTTTGTCACGTGTTGTTGCTTTTACAACATTGGAACCATTAATAACACGTGAAACCGTTGCAAGAGAGACACCTGCTTCCCTTGCAACGTCATAAATTGTTATATTTTTACTCATTCTACTCTTTGATTTCTTCAATAATTTCTTCTAATTTATCTTCAACGTCATCAATTTCATCTTCTAATTCTTCAATATAATCATCATCAATTGAAGAATCTTTTACTTTTTCTTTTACTTCATCAATTTTATTATTAACTTTTTCAGTAAGATCAACAACACTTTCTTTCATTTTTAAGTATTGATCTGTTTCTTGCATTTTTTCTGCAAATTCATTTAATTTCTTTTCTAATTCAACAAATTTTACATGTGTTGTATCTTTGAATTCATCCATATCAAATTCATCAATTGTTTTTCTTACAGTTTCAATTGTTTCACCTAATAAAGCTTCTACATCTTCTTTTGTCATATTTTTAATATGATCATAAGCTTTTTCAGATTCTCTTACGATATCTTCTCTTAATTCACTACCTTTTTTAGGAGCAAATAACAAACCTGCAGCCACACCAATTCCTAAACCACAAATAAATTTACCGATTTTCATAATATTCACCTTTCACTTTCTATCATTTTTATTTTTTTCTTCTAAAAATAGAAGTTAAAGCCGCTAATAATGAAAACGCACCTGTTTTCAAAAAGCCTCCTTGAAAGAAACGACTTACGAGTTCTACTGGAGAATTTAATAAATCTAACTTTCTATTAATATCATCTAAAATATAATTAATTTTATTTAAAGTTGTTTCACTTAATTTCATCAAAGCAGTTGCTTCTTTGACAGCTCCTGATAATTGAATAAGTAAATAGCCTAAACTTACCAAAGCAAATGCACCCGCTAAAATACAGACACATTGACTTATTATTAAAGCATTATCCATATAATCTCCTTTCCAATCTCTTTATCATATTTACAATAATTATATCATACAATCTTCCATTAAGAAAGTTTGCTATTATTTTTTCGCTTTATAATCAATAAGCATATCTTCCAATTTATAAATATCTTTACTACTCATAAATAAGAAAACACAATGATCATATTGAGCCAATAATTGAACAGCTTCTTCATCTTCATGAATAACCTTTGCTTCTGGAATATATTTTGCAATACCATAGATATCAAAATCAATGCCTGGTTCTTTCTTTGCATTTTCTGGAAAATGCACTAAGAAAGGATGATCAGCACGACTCATCGCTTCAGCAAATTCTTTAGCAAATCTCAACCCTCTAGAAAAACGGTCAGGTTGGAATACTGCAACGATTTCTTTACCAGGATAACGAGAACGTGTTGCGTCAATAACAAATTTGATAGCTGTTGGATGATGAGCATAGTCATCAACATAAACATTATCACCAATTGTTTTGACAGTATAACGACGTTTAACGCCTTCAAAAGTAGATAAACGATCTTGAATAAAGTCAGCACGCATGTTTTCTAAATACCCAAGAGTAATAACTGCTAATGAATTGTATAACATATGCATTCCAAAGAATGGTAAAGCAAAATGACCAAACAATTCATTATGAATATAAACATCAAAAGATAATCCATGATCATTATTAATGATATTTCTTGCTTGAACATCATTATGATCGCCAACACCAAATTTTAAAACTCTTGTTGTGTAGTTGAGATGAGGTAAATGAGGATCATCACCCCAAACAACAACAGTATCTTTGACTTGATTAGCAAATTTTTCAAATGATTCTTTATATTGATCCATTGATTTAAAATAATCAACATGGTCCATTTCAATATTATTAATCACTGCATAAGTTGGATAATAATGTAAGAAATGGTCTTGATATTCACAAGTTTCTGCAATGAAGTAATGACTGTCTTCAACAGCATGTCCAGTTCCATCACCAATCAATACAGAAGTCTTTTTATAATCTTTAAATAAATGATATGCCATACCAGTAGTTGTTGTTTTTCCATGAGTTCCAGCAATACCTATAGACACATATTTATCCATCAAATGTCCTAAAAAATCATAGTAAGTATGAGTCTTGACATTAGGATTATCTAATGCAGCACACACTTCTTCATTTGAACGGTCAAATGCATTCCCAATGATAACATCATAACCATCTTTAATATTATTTTTATCAAAAGAGTAAATTGGGATTTCTCTCTTTCTTAATTCATCTTCAATGAAAATATATTTATCAATATCACTTCCAGCAACATCATAACCTAAGTCATAAAGAATTGTTGCTAGCGAAGCCATACCTGAACCTTTAATTCCTATAAAATAATACATCCATAATCACCTCGTTTCTATTCTATCACAAATCAAAAAAAATGTATTCACTTTCAAAATAATTTCTTTGAAAAAAAAGATTGTCGATAACGACAATCTTATTCAATCACTAACAAATCATGAGTATAAGAATTCATTACTTTACATCCGTCTTTTGTTACCAAAACAAGATCTTCAATTCTTACCCCAAATTCACCTTCAATATAAACACCTGGTTCAATAGAAAAACACATACCTTCTTCAACAGGTAAATCAAAAGCAGCTGAAACATCACCATATTCATGGACATCTCTCCCAATAAAATGACCCAAACGATGATTAAATTCTGCAGTATATCCACCTTTTGCAATATGATTTCTTGCTGTAGCATCAATATCACATAATCTCACACCTGGTTTGATCATGGCTTCTGCTTTTTCATTGGCTTCTCTTACCAAGTTATAAACATATTTTTGTTTTTCAGAAACGTCTTTATAAAAAACTGTTCTTGTCATATCACTACAGTATCCTTTATAGACACCACCCATATCAATAACAATACTCTCTCCTGGTTGAACCAAAGAATCATCACCAACATGATGACCATCAGCACCATTTTTTCCAAAAGCAACAATTGGTTCAAATGAAAGTCCAGAACAATTTAATGATTGGAAAATACCTAAAACTTTATCTGTAATTTCCTTTTCAGTCAATTGTCCCCCACGGCATAAATCAATCACTTGATCAATAGCCAAATCATTTAAACGACTTGCTTCTTGCATTAATTCTTGTTCTTGTTCGTCTTTGATCATACGAACATAGTCAACACAGAAAGACCCAAGTTCAAAAGCACAATCTAAGTCTTCTGACATTAAACGTAATAAGAAACCTGCAGTCCAGTTTTTATCTACCCCAACAGTTTTGGCATCTTTTAATTTTTCAGCGATCATACCAATATATGGATCAATGTCACTATACCAAACAATATCCAACCCTAAATCTTGATCTAAGAAAAACAAATTATTCATAAATAAAGTATGTTTTCCATCAAGACTTAATAATAATACAAACAATCTTTCACCTGGATGATTTTCATATCCCGTTAAATAATGAATAGAAGAAGGATCACTAATCAATAAATGATCCATTCCTCTTAATTCCATTTGTTCTAAAACTTTATTCACTCTCTTTTGATTCATGTTTTGACACCTCTATTCCCAACTCTTTTAATTGAGCATCAGCAACAGGTGTTGGTGCTTTAGACATAGGACAAGTTGCACTTGTATTTTTAGGGAATGCAATAACGTCTCTTAATGAATCACATTCACAAAGTAACATCGCAATTCTATCTAATCCAAGAGCAAATCCTCCATGAGGTGGTGTTCCATATTGGAAGGCTTCAACAAACCAACCAAATTGAGCATCAATTTGTTCTTGTGTAAATCCTAAAGCTTTAAAAGCTCTTTCTTGTAAGCTTTGTTCATAAATTCTTTGAGAACCTCCACCAAGTTCAAAACCATTCAATACGATATCATAAGCATCAGCTAAACAATGTTCAGGATCTGATTCTAATTTATCAATATCTTCTGTTTTTGGTCTTGTAAATGGATGGTGCATAGCATAATATCTTTGAGTTTCATCATCATATTCAAACATAGGGAAATCAACAACCCATAAGAAATCAAATGTATGTGGATCGTATAATTTTAATTCTTTTCCTAAGTAATTTCTAATTGCAGCCAATGCATCACATACAATTGCATATTTTACATCACTTACAAAGATCAATAAGTCATTATCATGAGCATCCATTGCTTCTAATAAACGTTGTAATTGTTCTTCTGTAAAGAATTTTGCAATTGGTCCTTGGACACCTTCATCAGTGACTTTCAACCAAGCCAAACCTTTTGCTTTGTATGTTTTTGCAATTTCTGTTAAATGATCAATTTTTTTACGAGAGAAAGCTTGTGCTTGTCCAGTAACATTAATCCCTTTCACATGTCCATTTGCTTCTAATGCGCTTTTAAACACAGCAAAATCAACATCTTTAACAACTTCATTTAAGTTAACAAGTTCTAAACCAAAACGTGTATCTGGTTTATCAATACCATATCTTTCCATTGATTCATGCCAAGTAATTCTTCTTAAAGGTAATTGTAAATCAATACCTTTAATATCATGCATGATTTTCGCAACCATACCTTCACCAATTTCTAAGATTTTTTCAGTTGGTAAGAAACTCATTTCAACGTCAACTTGAGTAAATTCAATTTGGCGATCAGCACGTAAATCTTCATCTCTAAAGCAGCGAGCAATTTGATAATATCTTTCAAAACCAGCAACCATCAACAATTGTTTAAATAATTGTGGAGATTGAGGTAATGCATAAAATTCTCCTTTATGTACACGACTTGGTACTAAGAAATCTCTTGCTCCTTCAGGAGTAGAACGGTTTAAATAAGGTGTTTCGATATCAACGAAATCCAAATTATCTAAGTATTCTCTAATACAACGTGTAATCTTATGTCTTGTCATAATATTTTGTTGCATAACAGGACGTCTTAAATCCAAATAACGATATTGCATTCTTTTTTCTTCTAATGCATCTGTTTCATCAGCAATAATCATTGGTGTTAATTTGGCTGTATTGACAACTTCAAATGCTGTTGCTTGAATTTCAATATCACCAGTTAACATCTTAGGATTTTTAGAAGATCTTTCAACAACTTGACCTGTGACTTGTAAAATATATTCATTCTTTACTTCTCTTAATTGTTCATCAAATGATTCATCAAAAATCACTTGAGTCACTCCATAACGGTCTCTTAAATCAATAAAGATTAAAGATCCTAAATTTCTTTTTTTCGCAACCCAACCTAGTAAAGTTACTGTTTGACCAACATGAGATAGTCTTAATTCTCCATTATTATGTGTTCTATTCATGATCATGTCCTCCTTCATAATGGTGTTCAATAAATTCAACAATACCTTCTAAAGGAACAATTGTTTGTTCTTTAGAATGATTGCATTTCATGTTTACAACTTCTTTTTCTACTTCTTCTTCACCGATAATCATAGAAAAATGAGCATTATAACGATCTGCAGATTTAAATTGACCTTTTAATCCACGATCACATTGATCCATATCACATGTAAATCCATTTGCACGTAACATTGTGACAATTTGCATAGCAAGATCTTTTGCGTCTTGTCCTAAAGGCATAACGTAAACATCTAAACCATCTTCATCAGTTGCTTCATCCCCTAAAGCAATCATTAATCTTTCAAGTCCAAAGGCAAAACCAACACCTGGAACTTCAGGTCCACCTAATTCACTAATAAGAGTATTGTATCTACCCCCACCACCAACAGTTGAACCAGCTCCTAGTTTAGGATCATCACTGATAACTTCAAATACAGTATGAGAATAATAATCCAAACCACGAACTAAATTTGTATCAATTTCATATTCGATTTCTAAATCATCTAATAAAGAACATACTTTTTCAAAATGAGCTTTTGCACTTTCACTTAAGTAATCAATAGTTTTCGGTGCAGTTTTCATTAAAGGATGATCCTTATCCGCTTTACAATCCAAGATTCTTAAAGGATTTGATTCATATCTGACTTGACAGTCATGACATAAATCACCCAAAGCATCATGGAAATGTTCTTTTAAAGCATCTCTATAAGCATTTCTAGATTCTTCATCACCTAAAGAATTTAAGTGTAATTTAACATTTTGTAAACCTAAAGCTTCTACTAATGTAACAGCCATAACCATACATTCAACATCAACATAAGGAGATTCTAAACCTAACATTTCAACACCAAATTGATGGAATTGTCTTTGACGTCCATTTTGAGGTCTTTCATAACGGAACATAGGTCCCATATAATAGAATTTTTGTAACTTTTCTGGTAATGCAAACAATTTATTTTCAACATAACTTCTTGCAATTCCAGCAGTCCCTTCAGGTCTTAAAGTAATAGATCTCCCTTTTTTATCTTCAAAAGAATACATTTCCTTTGTAACAACATCAGTTGTATCCCCAACTGCTCTTGTAAACAATTCTGTATGTTCAAATATAGGCGTTCTCATTTCTTTTACGTTATAATTTGCACAGATTGTTCTAATTAATTGTTCTAATTCTTGCCATTTTCCAGATTGACTTGGCAAAATATCAACCGTACCTCTTGGTGCTTTATACATCATCATTATTCCTCCTTAAAATATAAAAACGTCCTTATCTAAGGACGTTTATTACGCGGTACCACCTTAGTTCATACACTATGTGTATGCCCTCAAAGTCTTAACGCGACCAACGGTTATTTTCATAACTTCCTCAAAAGTGTCCATCAGTTTCCTTTTCATTGTTTTCACCAACCACAATGTCTCTATAAAAATTTCACTGAATAATCTTCATCATCGGAACTTACATAAGATTATAGATTATTCATTCTTAAAAATCAATGTAAACTTTCATAAAGCATAAAAAAAGTAGGAGTCCGCTCTCCTACTTTTTAATAAAGAAGAAATATTGTCTTCAATGTGATTATCTATTTATATTATAATAATCATTTATGCCACGATAATTTAAGAGTTTATTTTATCCATCCACGATATCACATCCATGCATCATTTCAATATTCATAGATATGATCACTTGAATAATAATCTCACAAAGGATGTTTCCATCTTTTTCGTAAAGTGATATCATTTTTATGTCAAATCCATATCAATTATGATCACTCTTTACTACATTGTGAACTTTTTTGATTAAGGCCTATCACTGGGCCTAACATATGTTAGGCGGTAATGTATCTCTCTTTAATCTATATTCTTTAGGAAGATGAAAATGAGAAACACCAGCAGGTCCCAAACTTAAATTATACAATTTTTTATCATCTAACATCTTGGTAACCTCCTTTCGTGTCTTCCTTTTTTCTTCATGTATATAATAACACATATTTTATAAAAATGAAAGGGTTTACATTATATTTTTAATAAAAAAGATCAAATATTTTTATAGTATTTGATCTCCTTTTTTTATTAATGAATAGTACGTTTTATTTCGTAAATACCATGAATTTTATTCAAATTATCAATTGTTGTTTGTAGCATTTCTGCATCTTCAACAGAAAGTGTTAATTTGATATCTGCATCCATATCTTGAATGCCAGCATTAATATTCAAAATGTTGACTTTTGATTGACCAAGAACAGTAATAATATCATTCAATAAGTTTGGACGATCCAAACCAACAATTTCAATATCAGCATCAAAACGTTTATTGACCATTTGAGTATAATCCCAATACACATCAATCAAACGTCCTTTTTCAATATTTTTCAAGTTTGGACAATCTGCACGATGGACTTTTACCCCTTGCCCTTTTGATACATATCCAACGATATCATCACCAGGAATTGGATTACAACATTTTGATAGTTGCACTTTCAAACCATCCACACCATTGACGCTGATTCCCATGCTTTGCCCTTTGACTTTCTTTTGTTGATTGTGGGCTGCATTGTTTTTCTTTAACATCTTAGAAAGGTTGTCAAAGAAACCATTACGGCTTGGCATCACTTTTTCTAATAATGTTGCAGCATTGGCTTGTTTTTTTCCAATAACAAATAACAATTCATCAAAGTTACTTGCACCAAATGATCCCAAATAACTCTTATATGTATCAGGATTCAAATATTTCTTTTCATCAAGATTACGTTTTTTAATTTCATCTTTAAGAAGTTTACGTCCTTCTTCAACAGCTTCCTTCTTTGTCTCCGCATCTTTTTTAGAAATATATTGTCTGATCTTGTTTTTTGCTCCCGCTGTTTGAACGAATTTTAACCAGTCTTCACTTGGACCAGAATTCTTATTGGTCTTGATTTCACAGACATCACCTGTTTTTAATTTGGTATTGATAGGAACCATAACATTATTGACAATGGCTCCAACAGCATGATGCCCTACTTCTGTATGAATACGATAAGCAAAGTCAATAGGTGTAGCACCATTTGGTAATTCTACAATATTACCTTGAGGTGTCATGACATAAACATTGGCATCAAAAATATCATGTCTTAAAGAATCATAATATTCTTTGGCATCACCATCTTTGATTTCATCACTTAATGTAATGAAATCACCCAACCATTGTAATTTATCAACAATATCTTTTTGTTCTTGTTTAGAAGAATAATCACGATTTTCTTTATAACGCCAGTGAGATGCAACCCCACGTTCAGCAAGTTCATCCATTTCTTCTGTACGAATTTGAATTTCAAAGATATGTCCTTGTTCTCCAATAACAGCAGTATGTAATGATTGATACATATTTGGTTTAGGCATCGCAATATAATCTTTAAAACGTCCAGGTAATGGACGATAATGATCATGAATAATACCCAAAACTTCATAACATTTCATACGATCTTTTAAAATAATACGTAAGGCATTTAAATCATAAAGTTCATCAAAACGTTTATGTTTAATAACCATTTTTTTATAAATACTATAAATATGTTTTGCACGACCTTTGATACGATAATCGATATGACTTTCATCTAATAAAGATTTTACAGATTCCATCATCTTATCAACAGATTCTTTACGTTCACTACGTTTTTGTTCTAATAATTCAGAAATTTCTTTATACGCTTTTGGATCCAAATAATACAAACATAAATCTTCTAATTCAATACGAATATCATTAATCCCTAGACGATGAGCAATAGGAGCATAAACTTCTAAAGTTTCTCTAGAAATTCTTTGTTGCTTATCAGGACGCATATATTGTAATGTACGCATATTGTGCAAACGGTCAGCCAATTTAATAAGGATGACACGAATATCTTTAGCCATCGCAATATAAATCTTACGATGGTTTTCAGCAGAGATATCTGCTTCATCCATAAAAGGCATTTTATTGATCTTTGTCACGCCTTCAACCAAAGTTGTGACTTCTTCACCAAATCTTTCAACCATTTCTTCATGACTGACTTCGCAATCTTCAATCACATCATGAAGAAGACCAGCCGCAACAGTAATTGGGCCTGTTTGAAGAGTTGATAAAATATAAGCAACCCATATCAAATGAACAGTATAGGGTTCTCCACTTTTTCTTTTTTGATGAGCATGTTTAATCATGATAAAATCATAAGCACGCTTGATCAAAGCGATACTTTCTGGTTTTGTGATATAAGTTGAGCAAACTTCTAACACATCATCTATTGTTACTTTGTCGTGTTTATCTTTATATTTCATACTCTCGTCCCCCTCTCTTTGATATGAGCGAAAAAAGAGACAACGTCTCTTTTAATATTTTAATACTGAATAAACATCATAACCTTCTAATAAACGTCTTCCTTGTAAAGCTTCTAATTCAATTAAAAATCCAATTCCTACAACATGACCACCCATACGTTCAATCAAATCAACAGTTGCACGTACAGTTCCTCCAGTTGCTAATAAATCATCGATAATCAAAACATTTTGACCAGGTTTTACACTGTCACTATGCATTTGAATTTCATTAGAACCATATTCTAAATCATACTTTTGAGAAACAACTTCTCTTGGTAATTTACCTGGTTTTCTTACAGGGACAAACCCACAACCAAGTTCAACAGCAACAGGACATCCAAATAAGAAACCTCTTGCTTCAGGTCCTGCAATAACATCAACTTTCTTATCTTTAGCAAATTCACTTAATAAGCGAATTGATTCTTTATAAGCTTCTGGATGTGCAAGTAAAGGTGTCACATCTCTAAATAAAATTCCTTCTTCTGGAAAATCAGGAATATCAACAATAAAATCTTTTAAATCCATGACTCAACAGTCCTCCTCATACAAATATATTATATCAAAAAACACAGTAATAATAAACTAAATCACATCTTCTAAGATAAAATTTATACTTTTTCGATTTCTAAATGTATTAATGTTTAATTTTCCTATAAGTGTAACCGCTTTTTTGTTTTGTAACTGATCATAATCATCACCATGTTGGAAATACAAAGCCGAAATCATTTGATCACCAATATGGAAATTCAATTTTAAATGTTTCCCTTCACTTAATAATTGATATTGATCAATTGGACAATGTTCTAAATAGAAAATAGGTTCTCTATTACACATTCCATATGGCTCTAATAATGATAGAGATTCAACATTAGAAAGTGTTAAATCATCTCGATCAATACGAATCACTGTTTCTTCTAAAACAAAATGTGCTTGTTCAATCTCTTCCTTTAAACAATGATAAAGTTCTTCGTAGTGATCTTTATCAACACTAAATCCCCCTGCCAAAGCATGTCCACCGCATGTCACAAACAAATCTTTATGTGCTTCAAAAAAACCATGTAAAGAAAAACCTTGGACACTACGTGCACTTCCTTTATATATTCCACTCTCTTTGTCATAATGCATAACAAAACTTGGTTTTTGTTTATCACGTGTATATTGACCCGCAATCAATCCCACAATCCCTTCATGAACATCTTCACTTGACCAATATAAGAATGAATCTTCACCTTGAGACAAAGCTTCTTGATAAAATTCTCTTGTGAGTGATTGTCTTTTGGTATTCAAATCAATAGCCTTTTGAGCAACCTTCATACGAAAATCATGAGGGGCTTCTTTTAAGAAATATTTAACCAAAATATTAGGATGACAATATTCAGGTAAACGTCCAAAGGCATTAATTTTTGGTGCAATTGTATATCCTAATGCAGTTGAATCATAAACTTTTTTATCTCCAAGTAACATATCAAATGCTTCATAATGTTCTTCATTTAAGAAAGTCAAAGCACGTTTCACAAGAGAACGATTTTCATCTGTTAAAGGCATCATATCAGAAATAGTTGTCGTTGCAGCCAAACAGAAAAGATATTTATCTTGTTTATGTAATAATGCACTAGCAAGTTTATAAGCAATAAAACCACCACAGATTTCTTTAAAAGGATATTCTGGAGATAATTTGGTATGAATGAAAGACACAGCTTCAGGAAGTTCTGTTGAGAATTGATGGTGATCTGTCACAATAACATCCACACCAAGCTCATTGGCTCTTTCTACAGCTTCAAATGCACCCACACCATTATCAACAGTAATAATCAAGCTATAACCTTTGCTGGCAATTTGTTCAACACGTTTTTTATTTAAACCATATCCATCTTCAAAACGATGAGGAATATGATATCCAACTTCAATACCAAGTTCTAAAAAAGCTTGAACCAAGATGGTTGTTGCTAAAATACCATCGCAATCATAATCTCCGTAAATACAGATTTTTTCTTCATTTTCAATTGCTTCATAAATACGATCTAAAGTCATATCTGCCTCTTCAAATAAAGAAAAATCATGATAAATAAGTTTAGGATTCATAAATGTTGAAAATTCATCTTCATTTGTAAATTTGGTATCAATAACTTTTGCAAGCAATGAATTAATATGATATTTTTCTTGTATTTCTCTACTATGTTGTGGTTCTAAAATTTTATATTCCATATTATTCTCCCTTAAAAAAAGAAAAATAACTGATAACAGTTATTTTGCAATCAATTCACTAAAATCATCTAACTGTAAAGTAGAAGCTTCTTTAATGACCTTTAATTTTAAATAATCAAAAACATCAGAAAAACGTAATGACATGATATCATCAATGACATCACACATTGCTTTTTCTTCTTCATCTTTCCATTTAATTTGGAATAAGTATTCTTTTATATCTGCAGCATCAATCTCTTGAACGCCTTCACTTTTAAATTCATTCGCCTTTATTCTCATTAAAAAAAGAATATCTATTGGTAAGTTATTCTTAAGATTTATTTCCATATTTGCACTTCCTAACATCTATCAAAGTTTCAACATACATATTATAAAGGAAATGTAACAATAAAGAAAGACTTTTATAAAAGAAAATCGGCTATTTTTATTTTCATATTCTGTCTTTCTAAAAATCAAAAAATTCATTATTTTCATAAAGAAAAAACCTGTATATC
>SAMEA104404106__coassemble_345_pt1 | contig 50672 bp, 50 predicted proteins | sample SAMEA104404106__metabat2_high_PE_001 | metagenome-assembled genome bin SAMEA104404106 (sample SAMEA104404106) | Balaenoptera acutorostrata
AACGCATAAAAATACCCTCCTTACTGGTTGTCCAGTAAAGAGGGTACATATCAAAGAAGGGGTTTTTCTTTATTCTTCATATTGACCAGCACTATAAGGAATGACTGTAACTTCAAAATTATTAAGACATAAGCAATTCAATTGCCCTTTATTTCCTACTGCCAATCCTCCATCTATACCTATTTTATTATGATAATCAGGGTCATACCAAATATCAAATGACCCATCATCATTAATAAAACAACATGGCGTATGACCAAAGATATAAGTATAATCAGGATTTGCTTCATTAAAATAAAAGTATTCACGAATCCAGGCTAAGATATCTTCACTGTTTTCTTCTAAAGGAACTTCTGGATCTACACCAGCATGAACAAGAACATAATGTGTTCCTTTAAAATCCAATTCAATATAACTTGGTAAAGACTCTAAATAAGCAATGATATCTTTAATAAATCTTTTCTTTAAATCATAATATTCATCATAAGAAACAAATTCTTTTTGTAAATATTCTCGAATACTAATAATTGTCTTTTTCCCACCATTTTGTTTCCATAAACGGTATGGATTCGATCTTTCTGAATCCAAGTCATTATATTTATAAGCCGCTTTCATTGATTGCAACATCATTAACTCATGATTACCTTTAATCAAATGAATATTCTTCATAGAACGCACAAAATAATATATATCTATACTATTGGGACCTCTATCCATGATATCTCCCAATATATACAATTCATCATTATCATTAAAATGAATCTTTTCTAATAATAATTGTAATAATACAAATTGACCATGAAGATCCGATATAACAAATATTCTTTTTTCCATATATCATCACCCCTTATATTTTACCATATTTGTATAATGAAACAAACCTCTCTGATAAAAAAATAAACACTCCTAAGAGTGTTTATGAGATAGGTTCATAAATATATTTTTGATATTTATGAAGATCTTTTTGTTCTATATAAAGTTGTATAAATATACCTTCATCCTTGTAGTCTTCTTTAATAAATTCATAATTTTGTTTTAAAATCCCTAAAACTTCACTTTGATCATAAGGAATAAACAATTCAATAAATTGATCATCTTTAAAAAGAGTTTCAATCAATAAATCTTCTAAAGCATCTAAACCAATCTGATCTTTCACTGAAGTATAGACATAAGGTTGACAAGGTTGTAAGAAAGCATATCTTTCTTGATCTATTTTATTATAAACATAAATCATTGGTGTATCTTTTACACCCAATTCTTGTAAAACTTCTAAAGTTGTTTGTATATGTTGTAAACAATCTGGAGAAGAAGCATCAATCACATGTACCAAAACATCTGCTTCTTTGACTTCTTCTAAAGTTGAACGAAAGGCTTGAATTAAATGGTGAGGTAATTGATTAATAAATCCGACTGTATCACTCATAATGACAGATTTATGTCCTTTTAACATAACATGACGAGATGCTGTTTGTAATGATGCAAACAACATATCTTGTTGGAAAACTTTCTTTTGTGTAAAGTAATTTAATAAAGAGGATTTTCCACTATTGGTATAGCCTACCAAACATACTACTTTTTGATCAAGTCTTTGTCTTTTTCTTCTTTGTGTTTGTCTTTGTTTCACAATATGTTGTAATTCTCTTTTGGCTTGAACCAGATGTTTTTGAATAATACGACGATCAAGTTCTATTTGTTTTTCACCACGTCCTCTAAATCCAGAACCACCTTGTTGAGAATACAATTCTTTTTTCATCCCTGCAAGTCTTGGTAACAAGTATTGATTTCTAGCAATTTCAACTTGAAGTTTTGCTTCTTTTGTTTGTGCTCTTGATTCAAATATTCTCAGAATCAAATCACTACGATCACTCACTTCAACGCCCAATTCATCTGTTAAATTCTTAACTTGTAAAGGTGACAATTCTTCATTGAAAATAACAATATCATGGGAATCAATCCTATTTTTAATTTCATCAACTTTCCCTTTACCAATATAATATTGTGGAGAAATCACATCAAGTTTTTGAGTTACAATATCTAAAACTTCCATATCACAAGAATAAGCTAATGATTTTAATTCTTCTAATGATTTTTCAAAGTCATAAGTCATATGACTGTATTTTACACCTACCAATATTGCTTTCATATACTCACCTCATCACTATTATAAAGAAATATCATAAAAACACAAACTTTTTATTCTAGCTCATTGACTTCTAGAATGAATGATGTATAATAATAGTAACCATTATTAATAAGAGTAAGGTAGATGACAGAAAGGAGTTTTATTTATGACTGAATTAAAATTGCGTTATTCTAAACAACGTGAAACGATTTATGAAGTCTTAAAAAGTGATGATTCACATCCTAATGTTGATATGATTTATAACCGCGTCAAACAAATCATACCAGACATCAGCTTAGGTACTGTGTATCGTAACTTAAACCTACTTTCCGATCAAAAGAAAATTAGGCGTCTCGATGTTGGAGATGGAACAATCCATTTCGATGCCACTACATCTCCTCACTACCATATGGTATGCGATGAATGTGGTAGCATTACTGACATCTTTATAAGTGACGAAGAAATATTGCCTCTTTTTAATAAGGTCCAAGAAGCCACTCAGGAGCATATTTCCTCTGCAGATATTCTCTTCCATGGAATATGTAAGGGGTGCTTGAAACACAAATCATAGGAAGGAGGGCATCATTATGCCTACATTAAAAGGAACACAAACTGCAAAAAATTTATTAACTGCATTTGCTGGTGAATCTCAAGCAAGAAATCGTTACACTTATTATCAATCAATCGCTAAAAAAGAAGGATATGTACAAGTTGCAAATATCTTTGAAGAAACAGCTAATCAAGAAAAAGAACATGCAAAAAGATTAATGAAATTATTAAACGTTGATTTAAAAGGTGAAGCTTTACATGTTGAAGCTGACTTCCCTATTATGCTTGGAACTACAACTGAATGTTTAAAAGCTGCTGCTGCAGGTGAAAACGAAGAATGGACAGATATGTATCCAACATATGCTAAAATCGCAAAAGAAGAAGGATTCCCTCAAATCGCTGGAATTTTATTATCAATTGCTAAAGCTGAAAAATTACATGAAGAAAGATTCTTATATTTATTAAAAAATATCGAAGAAGGAACTGCATTCAAAAAAGATCACAAAGTATTATGGAAATGTAATAACTGTGGATTCGTTGTAGAAGCTTTAGAAGCTCCTATCAAATGTCCTGCATGTGATCATCCACAAGCATTCTTCGAAGAATATAAATTCTTTAAATAAGAAGTTCTTAAGATGTGACTCTATGAGTGACATCTTTTTTCTTTTTATAGTGCTTTTTTGAAATTTATTTGATAGAATGTACTAGAATGCAAAAAAATAGGGAGATATGACAATGGATACTATTCTAATTATGTGCTTAGGTATTTTCATTGGAAAATTCATAAGCTCAAAAAAATTTAAAAAAATGAATGAACTCATGTCCCTTTCTAGCACATTTCTATTGATCTTTGCTATGGGTGTTATGTTGGGGAAAAAAGATGATTTCTTACAAGAACTTGTTTCACTAGGAATATATAGTTTTGTTTATTTTTTAATTCCTACACTTCTATCTATTATAGTTGTGTACTCTTTAACAAAATACTTTATGGATAAAAAAGAAAACAAGGAGAAACAACGATGATCGTCTTATTAACAATTCTATCTTTAATTTTGGGGGTTCTTTTTGGTTTAACCAATCCAAATTTATCAATCATACAATTGATCAGTTCTAATACAGACTACATACTTTATTTCTTAATGTTTTCAGTCGGTGTTAGCGTTGGTATGCAAAAAGGAATTTTCTCAAAATTCAAACTATTTAATATTCACATTTTTCTTGTTCCTTTAGGAACAATCATTGGTTCACTTCTTGGTGGAGTGATTTGTTCATTGATATTGAAAATGCCAATCGCACATGGTACAGCTGTTGCTGGAGGAATGGGTTGGTATAGCTTATCTGGAGCAACTATCAGTAAAATGGCCAATGCACAACTTGGATCAATAGCTTTTATGAGTAATTTACTAAGAGAAATCTTCTCATTTATGTTGATTCCATTTCTTGCATTAAAATTAAACCCATACGCTTGTATTGCTTGTGCAGGGGCAACAAGTGAAGATACAACTTTACCTGTTATTTTAAAATATACAAATGAAGAAACAGTTGTTTTATCAGTTATTAATGGTGTTATCTGTTCATTCTTTGTTCCTATTTTAATTTCACTTTGTCTTTCTTAATAAGGAGGTATGTCTATGAAAAATATTATCTTTGATTTAGGTAATGTTTTGCTCAGCTTTCATCCCGATGAATTTTTAGACCAATACTATACAAAAGATATCAAAGATGATTTAATGACAATTATCTTTGCAAGTGACGAATGGGTTGATCTTGATTTAGGTTTAACAACCATCACACAAGTCATTCATGATTTATCACAACGTTATCCACAATATAAAGATGAGATTTCTTTTGTTTTAACACATTGGACATCAATGTTAAAACCTATTGAAGAAAATGTAGAACTTGTTTACAAACTTCACGATATGGGTTATCCACTTTATATTCTTTCTAATTTTCATAAAGAAGCCATCCAAACAATGGTTCAAAAATATGACTTCTTTAAACTCTTTCAAGGCGGAATCATCTCTGCTTATGAAAAATGTGCAAAACCTGAAGATCATATCTATCATTTGTTATTGGAAAGATATCAATTAAACCCTAATGAATCACTCTTTATAGATGATTCCTTAGGAAATGTACATACAGCCAATCTCATAGGTATTCATACCATACATTTGGCTTACCAAGTTTCATTAAAAAAAGAACTTAAAGAATGGAAAATCATTCCTTAAGTTCTTTTTCTTTCTATACATAAATAAAGAAAGGATAGCTTTTGCTATCCTTTCATATATTTAAGAAGAGGCACTTTTTTCTTTATATGTGTGCGTATATTGTGTTTATAATTATTCAGCTGATGTAGCTGCAGCTTCTTCTTCTAATTTTTGTTTTTCCATTAATTTGAAGAATGGATAGTATAAGATCATGTCTAATACGATTAATCCAATAACTAAGATACCAGCTTTGATATCCATACATCCAAGTGCAGCACCTAATGGAGCTGGAGTAGTCCATGGAGTTTCGATAACCCCTCTACCTACTAATCCAATTGACATTGTGAAGTATGCGATACATGCATTGATAACTGGTACAAATACGAATGGAACTAACATGATTGGGTTCAATACCATTGGTAAACCGAAGATTACTGGTTCGTTGATATTGAAGATAGCAGGTCCAATTGAGATTTTACCTAATGTTCTTAATTCTGCTGATTTAGAACGTAATAATAACAATACGATACCGAATGTAGCACCAGATCCACCTAATGCGATAACATAAGACCAGAATGGTTGTACGAAATAGTGTAATACTGGTTCACCTGCAGCAAATGCAGCGATATTTTCGATCATATACATGTTCATGAATGGTAATCTGATTGGTTGAGTTAAACTTGCACCATGGATACCAAAGAACCAGAAGATTTGACATAAGATAGTAACGAATGCGATACCAAAAATTGAATCTAATCCAGATACTGCTGGAGCGAAGAATGCCATAATGATATTTGGAATTAATCCACCTGTAACGTTTTGGCAAATTAAAGATAAAGCATAGAAAATTGCGATACAAGTAAATAATGGTAAGATTGCATCGAATGAAGAAGCGATTGCTGGTGGTACACCTTCAGGAAGTTTGAAACGAATGTTCTTTTCTAATAAGAAACGAGTAATTTCAACAGTTCCGATACCAACAATAATTGCTGTAAAGATCCCTTTAGCATCCAAGAATCCAGTTGGAATAAATGATCCACCTTGAGTCATTAAGTCTGCAACTGTAGCACCTTCTGTGAAAGCAGTTAAAGGTACAGCTGTTGTAACTGGAGCAGATACTAATAAGAATACTGCTGTAGATACGATAGCGCAGTTTAAAGGTGCGATTTCATATCTTTTAGCTAAGTGATAAGCAATTGCAAATGCAATAAATAGACCCATAAGAGCCATAGTCATTTTAAATGGTAATGTAATTGCAGCTTTATTCACTTGAGCCCAATTATACCAACCCATTAACATGTCACTGACAAATCCCCAATCAGGTAACATTTCTGGTTTAAATGGAGGTGTCCCGATAATTAAACAAACCCCTCCTAAGATAGATAGTGGGATAGATACGACCATACCATCACGAATTGATGCTAAATGTCTTTGATTCCCTAATTTGTTAGCAATAGGAAGTAAAGTCCTACTTGCAATTTCATTGAATTTATCCATAAAATTCATGGATATTCCTCCCTTCTGTTTTTGAACTACCCAAAGTATAAACGCTTACATTTTGGAATTCAACAAATTTCCAAAACGTGGAAATATTTTCTATTAATTGGAAATCAGTTGATTTTCAATAAAATCATTTTATACTTTTGGTTACAAAGATATTTCAAAGAAGAAATGTATGTTGTTAAAACTCAATCTATATCATATATAAACAATATATATTTCTCTATAAGTTATAATATCTTTACATATTTCATATTAAGGGGGAAACAAAATGAAATTAATTATTGAAGAAAACGATCAAAAAATGAGCGAAAGTGCAATGCAAATCTTACTTGGAGCTATGATGCAAGATAAAAAAGTGAATATCTCATTAACTTCTGGTGAAACTCCAAAAACTATGTATAAATTAATGGTACCATATGTTAAAGATCAAAAGAAATTTGATGACATTGATTACTATCTATTCGATGAAGCTCCATTCGTTGGTGAAGAAGCTGGTAAAGAAGGAACTAACTTAGCTGAAATGAGAGAATTATTCTTTGATGATGCTAACATTCCTGATGAAAAAATCCACTATTTAACAATGGAAAACTGGGAAACTTGGGATGCAGACATCGCAAAAGCTGGTGGAATTGATGTTATGGTTATCGGACTTGGATGGGACGGACATTTCTGTGGTAACTGCCCAAGATGTACTCCATTAGACAGCTATACTTATACTGTTGATAGAAAAGTTAAAAATGCAGTTAACCCTACATATCCAGAAAGACCAAACCAACCATTCTCAATTACAATGGGACCAAAAAGCTTAATGAAAGTGAAACATTTAGTTGTTATCGTTAATGGTAAACATAAAGCTGAAATCTTAAAACGTGTATTAGATGAACCAATCAGCCCAGAAAACCCATCTACAGTTTTAAAATTACATCCAAACTGTACAGTAATCTGTGATGCTGACTCAGCTTCATTATTAAATCCAGATGATTACAAACGCTTATAATAAACAAAAAGCTATCTGTCAAGATAGCTTTTTATTTTTCCAACTTTTGGAAAATTGACTTCTCATTTTTGACATTTTGTTATACTATTAATAATAAAGGTGGTAAAAAATATGTCAAAGAAAAAAGTATTAGAAAACATGTATGGAAGCAAAATGAATATAATTGAAGCAAGAGTTCGACGTTTTGTCGCACTTGCTCTTGACTGGTATTTCTCACAAGTTATTGTTGATTTACCATTCGTCTTTTTATTAAATAAAACAAAAGCATTTACACCTGAAACGTTCCAATTAGAAACTTATGGTATCTCAACAGGAACAATGCTTGGTATATATGCATTAATCGTTGGTATTATTTATTATATTATAATTCCATGTTATGTATGGAAAGGTCAAACTTTAGGAAAGAAAATTACGGGTGTAAGAATTGTTACAGAAAATTATGAACCTGTGACTCTACCTATTCTATTAAAAAGAGAAATTATTGGTTCAACAATTCTTGAAGGTGGTTTAATCATTATTGCAACATATATCCGTAAATTTATTGCATTATTTGGATATACAGAAATCGCAAGATATTTAAAATATCTTGCTTGGGGAATTACAATTGCATCTGCAATCTTTGCATATGTTAATAAACAATCTCAATCATTCCATGATAAAATCGCACATACTTATGTTGTTTTAAACAAAATCGTGAAATAAAACCTATAAAATATACTTTATTCCTCTATAATTATAAGAATATTATGTTATAATTATTCTACTATATGAGAAATGAGGTATATTTTTTTATGTTCAATTTACTTATTATTCTTTTATCAACAATTAACAGTGAACCTATAGACTCAAACAATTACAAAATTGCGCGATATATCATGGAAAATATAGATACAATGGAAAAATGTACGATCTCAGAACTTGCAAAACAATGCTATGTTTCTAATTCAAGTGTTTCTCGATTTTGCAGAGATATTGGTTTAGAAGACTTTACAGCATTAAAACAACAAATTACAATTTACGCTATTCAACACAAAAGTGCACCAAATAAATTTAAATTTCAAGGTTTTGATGATCAATCCCTATGTCGTTCCTATCTTTTAAGTGTTATAGATAACTTAAATCATATGTATTCAAAAGATGTTGAAAATCAAATTAAAAAAGTTGCTAAAGATATTTCAAAATATAACAAAATAGCTGCATTTGGATATATGCAATCAGAAAGTGTTGCTCTTAACCTTCAATTCGATTTACAAAGAACAGACAAAGTCATTTTTACATGTATTAAAATTGTAGATCAAATTGATTATATTAACAACGCTGACAAAGATACATTAATCATTATATTCTCAGAATCTGGAGCTTATTTTAGAAGATTGTTCGATAGAAAAAAACCATTTAAAAACACTCAAAACAAACCTAAAATATATTTAATCACATCCAATCAAGATGTTTCTATTCCTTATGTTGATGAATATATTCGTTATAATTGTCGTCATGACTATGCAAGTCATCCTTATCCATTACTTATGATAGAAGCTATGATCAGCATTTCTTATACACAATTATTATACAGTCAAAAAAACACTATAGGAGACAATTTCCTATAGTGTTTTCTTCTTTCATAAATAGTTTTTAACATCTGTTAATGATGAAACAATAGCAATTGTTTCATCTTTTTGTTTTTGTGAAGCAGGTACCAAATCAGGAATCATGATTACTGGAATATGTGCACGATAAGCAGCTTCAACACCAGCAACTGAATCTTCTAAAACAAGAGCATCTTCAGGTTTTGTATTCATTTTTGCAAGTGCAGTTTCATAGATTTCTGGATGAGGTTTACTATGAGTAACATCATCTCCACATACAATAACATCAAAATAATGAGTAATATTTAATTTAGAGAATCTCTTTTCAGTAACACAACGTCTTGTAGATGTTGCGACTGCGATTTTTAATCCTTTGGCTTTTAAAGTTTCTAAAAGATCAATTAATCCTGGTTTAAAATCAATATGTTCATCTAACAATTGATAACCTAAATCTTTTGCTTCTTTAACAATAGCTTCATAATTTTCAATATGACTTAACATCAATTGAATTAATCTTTCATTTTCTTTTCTATTTTTACCAACACAATTTAAAAACAATTCTGTTGTTAATTCTTCAATACCATGACGACGTCCAACAGTTTTCCATGCATTTAACCAAACAGTTTCAGTATCTAGCATAACACCATCAACATCAAAAATAACAAGTTTCATAATTTAACTTCCTTTCATTTCACATACACACACTGTAATTATTATATAAGATTTTGTCTTATATTTCTAGAGATTCCTTTGAATTCTTCAATACTTTTCGACTTTCATATTGATAGAATTTCATACATCCATAACTCATCATAACAAGTAAAAATAAAATCATAAAGAACGAATGCATAAAGAATCGCTCAGGCAATATCAAAATAACAGGATCAACACTTGGTTCAAAATACCAATATGTATTTGAAAAAACAAGTTTATGAAAAAATAAAAACCAGCCTTCAAAATCAAGCGCAACAAAAAATCCTAAGACAGTAGGAATCCCTATTGTAAGCAGACTTGTAAGCTTTAAAAAACGATACTCTCTTTCATATAAAGAATGTCCAACCAATATCAAAGAAACAATTCCAGAAATCAAGCACGCAAATTGAATACCTTCAAAAATACGCTTCACTTCTTCAAAGTGAATACTGCCATGATTTGACATCACAAAATCTGGAAGAATCAAAGGCCCATTGAAGAATAAACTTTGATAATCAATCAACACATCATAATTCCTTTTAATGACATCAACAGGTAATCCTGTCAACTCATCAATATGCAAATAACCAATATCAAAATAATAAAGATATTTACAAAAAACAACAATACAAATAGCAAGTAAAATAAAAAACAGACTGAGAAAAAAAGATATAAAAATATCTTTTTTCCTAATCTTTATAAAGAAAGTCTTCACCTTTTTGAACCTCTACTTTAGATAAACGAGGATAGCTTTGTTGACGTAGAACTTCATAGATTCCAATCGCAACACAGTTAGATAAGTTCAAACTACGTGCCCCTGGATCCATTGGAATACGTACACATTCATCCAAATGATCTTTTAAAATATCATGAGGAATACCATCATGTTCATGTCCATAAATAATATATTGATCACGATCACTACGATACGTTTGATCAGTATAACAAAGTTTTGAATAACGTGTAAAGAAATGATAATCTCCTTCGTTCTTTGAAACAAAGTCTTCCCAGTTTTCATAAATTGTCATTTCTAAATCTTTAATATAATCTAAACCAGCACGTTTCATATGTTTATCATCCAATGAAAATCCCATTGGTTTGATAATATGTAAATGTGAATGTGTAGCAACACATGTTCTCATAATGTTACCTGTATTTTGAGGAATGGCTGGATGCACTAATACAATATGATTCATCTTATTTCTCCTTTAATATTTGATATAATTTCTTTAAAGCTTTCGCTCTATGTGAATATTGATTTTTTTCTTCTAATGTTAATGAAGCAGACGTTTTTTCCAATTCAGGAACATAGAAAATAGGATCATAACCAAAACCATTTTCCCCTTCAATATGATCGTGAATTTGTCCATTAAAATACTCTTCAATCAAAATAGGTTCTTCATTAGGAATACATAAAGCCATTGCACATACAAATCGTGCACCTCTTTCTTTTCCTTGAACTTGATCAATAATATATTGATTTTTAATATCATAACTTGTGTCATGTCCCATAAATCTTGCTGAATAAATACCTGGGGCACCATCCATGGCATCGACTTCTAACCCTGAATCATCAGCAAGTACAGGTTTATGTACATAATCACAAATTGTTTGTGCTTTGATCAAAGCATTCTCTTTAAAAGTTTGACCATTTTCTTCAATATCAATATCTAAAGAAATATCTTTTAAAGATTTCACTTCAATACCCAAATCATCTAACATTGCACGTATTTCTTTAATTTTTCCTTCATTTGTTGAAGCAACTATAATTTCTTTCATTGTCTCATCCTTTCTTTGACATCATTGATGGGCATTTTTTGATTTGTCCAAAATTCAAAAGCAAGGGCACCTTGATACAATAACATCCCTTCTCCATTCATTGTTTCTAAACCAAAAGATTTTGCCTTTTTCAATAGAATCGTTTCTTTTGGATTATAAATCAAATCTGCAACCTTCAAACCATCAACAAACATATCTTCACAAATCAAACATTCTTTTGCATGAGGAACCATCCCCACACTTGTTGCTTGAATCAATAAATAACTATCTTTTATATCCTTTTTCAATTCATCTTTACAAGATAAATCTTTTAAAGAGATTGATGTTTCAAAATGTTCATTCAATTCTTGAATATAATCATATGCATGACGATTATAAACAACAATTTCCTTTGCTCCATGACGAGCAAGACTCACAATAATCGCTTTAGCAGCACCACCTGCCCCAAGTATGACTATTTTTTGATTGTCAATATGCCAATCTTTTTCTAAACACGCGTGATAAAAACCTTCACCATCAGTAATATGACCAATCAAATGTCCATTAACATTCTTCACTGTATTAACAGCTTGGCAAAGTTTGGCTTCATCACTGAGTTCATCTAAATAAGGAATAATCTTTTGTTTATAAGGCATGGATACATTCATACCTTTAATAGGAAGAACGCGTACACTTTTCATATATATATCAAAATCTTTTTCTTCCACATCAAATGCCATATAAACATCATCAATTCCCAATTTTTCAAAAGCACAATTGTGCATGAAAGGAGAAATTGTATGTTTAATGGGGTGAGCAACAATACCATAAAGACCTGTTGTACCACTAATTCTTATTGCCATGCTTTCATCTCCTTTTTATCTTTTTCATTATATATCAAAAGATGTCTAAACATAATATTTATTTTTAAAAAATGAAAAAAATTTTACTTATAAATACCACAAGAATATAATATGAACATAAGGGGGATTTTTAAAATGATAAAAAGATTAATTATGAATGCAGATGATTTTGGTATGACTTTGGGAAATACTATTGCTACACTTTATGCTCACACTCATGGTATTGTGACATCTACAACTTGTATGATGAATATGCCTTATGCAGAATTCGCTTTAAATGAAGCTAAAAAATATCCTAACTTAGGTGTAGGGATTCACTTGGTATTAACAGTGGGAAGACCACTTGTCGATGGTGCCAAATCTTACACTGATGAAAACGGAGATTTTATCCGTCCAGCAAACTATCCTGATAAAAAACCTCATGCTGATCCTGAAGAACTCTATGTAGAATGGAAAGCACAAATTGAAAAATTTATTCAACTTGCAGGAAAAAAACCTACACATATTGATTCACATCACCATGTTCATTTAATTCCTGAACATTTAGAAGTTGTGAAACGTTTAGCTAAAGAATATGATCTTCCAATGCGTCAAAGAGAACAAGTTTATGATGGTTATGAATTTATTCCTTTATTTTCAAGAATGTATGATGAAAATGCAAATTATGATTTCGTTGTAGAAAAATTCAAAGAATTTGAAGGTTCTGTAGAATTCATGTGCCATCCTGCCTTTATCGATCAAAGATTGGCTGGTATGACAAGTTATCTTTATCCTCGTTTGAAAGAATTTGATTTACTCGTTTCTGATGAACTTCAAAACTTTATTAAAGAAAATAATATTGAACTTATTAATTTTACAGATTTAAAGAAAAATGGCTAAGGCCATTTTTTTATTTTTAAATATTGAAAATTCATTTCCTTTTTTATATTATCCTTATATAATGTCTTATATATAGGAGGATTTTACAATGGTAAATAAATTAATTATAAATGCCGATGACTTTGGTATGACTCAAGGAAATACAATTGGTATTCTTATGGCTCATGCAAAAGGAATCTTAACTTCTACAACTTGTATGATGAATATGCCTTATGCAGAATTCGCTTTAAATGAAGCCAAAAAATATCCAGGTCTTGGAGTTGGTATTCATTTCGTACTTACAGTAGGAAGACCACTTGTTGAAGGAGCTCAATCTTATACTGATGAAGATGGAAACTTCATTCGACCTGCAAAATATCCTGACAGAAAACCTCATGCTGATCCTGAAGAGCTTTATAAAGAATGGAAAGCACAAATGGAAAAATTTATTGCAGTGGCTGGACACAAACCAACACATATCGATTCACATCACCATGTTCACTTATGTCCATGGCATGTTGAAGTTGCAAAAAGATTAGCAGAAGAATATGATGTTCCAATGCGTCAAAGAGATCATGTTCTTGATACTTATGAATATGTACCCGTTTATGACCAAATGTATGGTGATGATGCCAATTATGACTATATGACAAATGTTCTATCAACACATGACGGTGCTTTAGAATATATGTGCCATCCTGCTTTTATTGATCAAAGATTATATGATATGACTAGCTATGGATTACCACGTATGAAAGAATTAGATTTATTATTATCTGATGAAATGAAACAATTTATTAAAGATAATAATATTGAATTAATCAATTTTAACGATGTTAAGAAAAATGGCTAATGCCATTTTTTTATTAAGGAGGACAATATATGAAAATTGCTTTTTTTAGCGTAAGAGAAGATGAATACGATTTTATTGTAGAGTATTCAAAAAAATATGATGTTGAAGTCGATATTCATAGAGAAGCTTTAACATTAAAAAATGTTGATCAATGTCAAGGTTGTCAAGCTGTCAGCATTATGACAACAGCAACCAAAGATGAACTTGTAAAAAATTTACATGATTTGGGTGTACAATATATTTCTACACGTACTATTGGTTTCGATCACATTGATTTAGAAGCTTGTAAAAAATATGATATCCATGCTGGTAATGTCAGTTACTCACTTGGAAGTGTAGCAGAATACACTGTGATGATGATCTTAATGTCACTTAGAAATATGAAACTCATTCTTGAAAGATATACAACTCAAGATTTCAGTTTAAGAAAAATTCGTGGACGTGAATTAACTCATTTAACTGTTGGTATTGTTGGAACTGGTAGAATTGGCCAAGAAGTTATTCGTTTACTTTCACCATTTTCATGTCATATCATTGCTTATGATATTCATCCTCAAGAAAGTTTAAAAGATACTGTTGAATATGTTGATTTAGAAACTTTATTCAAAAGAAGTGATATTATTTCTTTACATGCACCTAACTTTGAATCAACTCATCACATGATCAATAAAGACTCATTACAATTAATGAAAGATGGTGTTGTGATTATCAATACAGCACGTGGTGCATTAATAGATACTGATGCTTTGATTGAAGGTATTGAAAGTCATAAAGTTGGATATGCTGCTTTAGATGTTTTAGAAAATGAATCTCATTTGTATTATAAAGAATTCAAAAATGATGTGATTGCTCATAGACAAATGTCAATCTTGAGAGCATTCCCTAATGTTATGTTAACTCCACATACAGCTTTCTTTACAAATCAAGCTGTAAGTGATATGGTTGAATACTCAATTATGAGTAGTTTATCTACAATTGAAGGTAAAGACAACCCTTGGATGATTGTCTGAAAGGAGAAAAACAATGAACTATAAAATTGAAGGCGATACATTGCCTGTTGTCATTTGTGAACTTGAAGCCAATGAATGCATGGTTACTGAAAGTGGCGCAATGGCTTGGATGAGTCCAAATATGGAAATGCAAACAACATCAAATGGTGGTGTTGGAAGAATGTTTGGAAGAATGTTTTCTGGTGAAAGTTTATTTTTAAACAGATATACATGTTTAAATGGTCATGGTATTATTGCTTTTGCATCAAGTTTTCCTGGTTCTATTAAAGCTTTTGAAGTCGGAAATGGAAAAAGTTATATTTTCCAAAAACATGCTTTCTTAGCAGGAACTCAAGGTATTCAACTTGAAGCCCATTTCAAAAAAAGTTTTACAAGTGGTTTATTTGGAGGAGAAGGTTTTATTCTTCAAAAAGTCACAGGAACTGGAACTGTTTTTGCAGAATTTGATGGTCATGTTGTTGAATATGAACTTGAAGCTGGTCAAAAAATGATTGTGGATTCAGGTTATCTTGCCGCCATGGAAGAAACATGCAGAATGGAAGTTCAAACTGTAAGTGGTGTAAAGAATGTTTTGTTTGGTGGCGAAGGTTTATTTAACACAGTCATTACAGGACCTGGTAGAATATGGTTACAAACAATGCCTATATCTAATATGGCTGGTGCTATTATTCCTTACATTCCAACATCTAAATAATAAAAAAAGATATCTTAACGATATCTTTTTATTTTTTGTATTTTTCAAAAGCTTGTTCAGCATTTAAATGAACATCTTTAAAAAACATTACAAAGAAAACAATCATTGTTGGTATTGCCAAATAAACATTGAAATAAGAAGCAATTGTTCCTATTAACAATACCAATGCATAACGATAACATTGCTTCTTCATATCTTCAACAATGGCTTTTTGATCATACAATTGTCTTTTTTTAGCTGGTAAAGAATGAAAACCGGCAATAAACAGAATGGCTTTTTCTTTCAACAAAGCAAATACCAAACCAAAAACAATAAACCATAGAGATAAAAAACCACACATATGAACGCCCCAGTTCATTATGATCACTCCTATTTCTTTAATAATTGTTCAAACAGATCAATATCTTCTTTGATCATATCAATAGAATTTTGCCAGAAGGCTTCATCTTGTAAATCAATACCTACACTCTTACCAATATCTTCTAAATTCATTTTTCCTGTTAAAGATAAGAAATGTTCATAAGTTTCACTAAAAGCAGGTCCTTCTTTTTTATACATTCCATACAATCCCTTTGCTAGTAACAAACCAAAGGCATATGGGAAATTGTAGAAGGCATAATCTGCTTCATAGTAATGAGGTTTCCATGTCCACATATAAGGATGTAAACAATTTTGATCCAATCCATCACCATAAGCTTCTTTTTGTGCATCAATCATGATGTCTTTAATTTCATCAACACTTAAAGGTCCTTCTTTTCTCTTTTCAATCACACGACTTTCAAATAAGAAACGTGAATAAATATCCACAATGACTTGTGCACAATCACAAAGTTCATTTTCTAAGATAAAGATTTGTTCCTTTGTAGAAGCATCTTTTAAAGCTGCTTTTTTCACAATGGTTTCACAGAAAGTTGAAGCTGTTTCAGCAATAGGCATTGGATATTCTGCATTCAAAGCATGTTGTTCATCTAAACAATGTCCATGGAATCCATGACCAAGTTCATGTGCCATGGTAATCACATCACCAAATTGATTACCATAATTTAATAAGAATCGACTTTGTTTTAAACAATGAAGATTAGAACAAAATGCCCCTCCTACTTTCCCTTCGCGAGGATCAACATCAATCCAATGAGAATCAATAGCTGTTGAAGCATAATCTCCTAAATTTTTAGAAAATGAATAGAATTGTTTTTTTACAAATTCACATCCTTTTTCATAAGGATAATGACTTTCCACACTGACAATAGGTGCATACATATCATACCAAGGTAATCCATGTTCATATCCTAAAGCTTTTGCTTTTAAATGATAATATCTTCTAAACATCGGTAATGATTTCTTCATTGTTTTTAATAAAACATCCAATGTCTTTTGTGACATACGAGAATCGACCAATGTTCTCTGTAAAACAGAATCATAGCCTCTCATTTTAGCAACTTGTAAAGCTTCACCTTTAATTGCATTTAATGCACTAGCAACACCTTGTTCAATTCCATGATAGGCATTCACTTCTGCATCATACGCTTTCTTTCTCACTTCACGATCATCAGAATAGGCCATATTTAACACTTCTGTTAAAGGATATTCCTTATCATCAACAGTCACTTTTAAAGAAGAAATCAATTGATCTTTATATTGTGCCCATGCAGATGAACCTGTTGTTTTCATTTGAGCAAGAATTGCTTCACTTTCTTCATTTAATAAATAACGATTATGTTCTTTAATTTCATTTAAAACATAAGCATGTTCTTGAATATAAGGATCTTGCATATGTTCAATATCTCCACTGGCTATCCACTTTTCTAGACGTGCAGAACGATCTGCAAAAGAAGCCAACATATTTTCTAACACTGACGAATATTTAATCGCTTGTTTGTCTTGAGTATTGGCACTCATTGTTAAACTCATAAAAGAATAGAGCTTTTCTACAAGATCTGATAAAGCATTATCAATCTTTAAATATTCTTTTAAATTCTTTTCATTACATTCTCGTTCACAGAATGTACTCATACTTTCTAAAGTTTCTTCGACTTTCTTTAAATCATTTGAAAATTGAGGGTCTTCAAATGATAAATATAATTCATCTAAATTCCATTTACGACTCATAAAACCACTCCTTTATGTTTTTTATTATACTCATAAATTCTAAAAATCAAAAGCAATTGATAAAAAATTATGATTTCTATAAATAATTGAGTCTTTTCATAAACAAATCCCTTATTTTGTGGTAAAGTATAATTTATAAAGCGAGGTATCAATATGATTAAAGAATTTCAAAATTTATTAAAAGAAGAAGGAATAAATTATTATATTATTCCTACAGATGATGATCACTCATCAGAAACAGTAGGAGCACATTACCAAGCACGTGCTTATTTAAGTGGATTTACAGGAAGTGCAGGTGTTCTCCTTGTAACACAAGACAATGCTTATTTATGGACTGATGGTCGTTATTTCATTCAAGCAGCAAAACAATTAAAAGATGGTATTGAATTAATGAAAATGGGACAAAAAGGTGTTCCTACTCTTTTACAATTTTTGGTAAAAAATGTAAAAGAAGGAGAAGTCATTGGTTTTGATGGTCAAACAATGAGCACTCAATTTGTATTCCAATTAGAAGACAATATTCCTGTTGATTGTGATATTGCTTCTGTTGATTTGATTTCACCATTCTGGAAAGATAGACCAGAAAGATCACATGAAAAAGCATATATCTATGATGTCAAATATAATGGTATCAAAGCATCTGATAAAATTGCTATTATTCGTGAATACATGAAAGAAAATAATTGTGAATCCCATGTTATAACAACATTGGATGACATTGCTTGGACTTTCAATATTAGAGGTGCAGATATTCCATGTTCACCTACTCCATTAGCATTTGCTTTAATTACAATGGATAAATCATATATCTATTTACAAGCAGGTTCATATGATTTGGATATGGCTAAAGAATATCAATTGGAAAATATCTTTATTAAAGGTTATAACCAAATTTATGAAGATGTTAAACAATTAAAAGGAAAAGTTTTATTAAATACAGCTGTTGTTAATTATGCATTATTTAATCAAATTCAATGTGAAGTTGTTGATGGTATGAACCCATCACAAGCATTCAAAGCTGTGAAAAATAGTGTAGAAATTGAAAACACAATTCATGCCCATATTAAAGATGGTGTTGCTATGACAAAATTCATGTATTGGTTAAAAAATAACTACACACATATTCCAATGGATGAAATCAGTGTCACTGAAAAAGTCTTATCATTTAGACAACAACAAGATTTATTTGTAGAAACAAGCTTTGATACAATTTGTGGATGGAAAGAAAATGCTGCTTTAATGCATTATCATGCAACAAATGAAAATCATTCAACAATCGAAGGTGATGGATTGTTACTCATTGATAGTGGTGGTCAATACTTAGATGGTACTACTGATATTACACGTACATTTGCATTAGGAAATGTTTCTGCTGATGAAAAGAAACATTTTACAAAAGTATTACAAGGTTTCTTAGCATTACAAAATGCACACTTCTTATATGGAGCAACTGGTATCAGTATTGATATCCTTGCAAGAAGTCCTATGTGGGAAGAAGATATCGATTATCAATGTGGTACAGGTCATGGTGTTGGACATTTCTTAAATGTTCATGAAGGACCTCACGGTATTCGTCCACGTCCTCGTTTTGCAGGTGAACAAACTGTCTTAGAAGCAGGTATGGTGGTTACTGATGAACCAGGTATTTACTTAGAAAATCGTTATGGTATTCGTCATGAAAATGAATTACTTGTTGTGAATGGTACAGAAAATGAATATGGACAATTCATGCATTTCCAACCATTAACTATGGTTCCTATTGATTTAGATGCTGTTGATTTAGATATCTTAACATATAAAGAAAAAGCTTGGTTAAATGCTTATCATCATAAAGTTTATGATACAATTTCTCCATTCTTAACAGAAGAAGAAAAAGCTTGGTTAAAACATTATACAAGAGAAATTTAAAAGATCGGGAAATCCCGATCTTTTTTTATGATGCGTTTTGATCTATTTTTCTTTCTTTTTCTTCAATCAATTGATTGATCCAACGTTTTAATAATTCATAAATAACAGAGAAGACAGGTAAACCAAAGACCATTCCTGGAATACCAAACAATCCTCCACCAATAGTCACTGCAAACAATACCCATAAAGCAGATAATCCTACTGAACTTCCTACAACATGAGGATAAATTAAATTCGATTCCACTTGTTGTAATAAAGAACTAAAAATAATAAAGATTAACGCTTTGACTGGAGACACAAAGACAATAATAACAGCACTAATAGCAGCTCCAATCCATGGACCAAAATAAGGAATAATATTTGTAAATCCAATAACAACTGCAGCAATTGAAGGATATGGAATCTTTAATACAATACATCCCATATAACATAAAACACCAATAATAATAGATTCTGTTAATTGACCAGTAAAGAAATTTTCAAAAGTAGAAGAAATTAGGCATCCTACATTCTGAACATGATCATATTGTTCTTCATTTAAGAAAGCACGTCCTACTTTCTTCATTTGTCTCATTAATTTTTCTTTAGAGAAAACCATATAGAATGCCATCACACATCCCATAAATACATTCATTAATCCAGCAGTCATATGTCCGACACCACTAGCTATACTTGGTACCCAAGTTGATAACTTTGATAATAAAGTTTGTCCAAGATTTGAATAAAATTCAGAAATCTTTGCCATTGTCTCTGGTGACATATCGACTTCAGTAAGAATGTATGTAATGATTTGTTGTACTTTATTCACAATATCTGGCATTGTTTCAATTAATGTTTTCACATTCTCAATAATTTGTGGTAAGACAACCATAACCAATAAGAATAACACCAAGAATATAATTGATATTGATAATATTGATGATATCACAATTCTTTTCTTTGTTTCTTTAATCGGTAATTTATTATAGAAATATTTCATTGGAATATTAAAAATAAATGCCAAGATAATTCCAATAATAAAAGGACGACTAATATCCAACATATTTCCTAAAAAAGCAAGAATTGTATCAAAGTAGATCAAACACAATATCAATCCTGCAACATAAGTCACCAAAATAATCATATTTTTTAAAGTCAGATCACGCATTTTATCCGTTGTTTTCATTACATCACCTCTATCCACTCTTTAAAACAGATTTGTTATTTTGTATAAGTATGAACAAATTCATATAAAGATGATAAGTATTCATCTTCTTTTCCTTTTAATTCATACAAATAATGATCTTTAATAGGGAATAAGAATTTTTCTGATACAGCTTTATTATATAAACTTAAAACAGATGCAAAAGGAACATCTTTATCATTTTTTGCATGAATATAAGCTGTTGGAATTGTATTCTTTTTCACCATAGATACAGTATCCATTTTCTTAATATCATATTTCATTTCTTTTTTAATCACATGTCTTAAGATAGGACCTGAAACATATTGAGACACTTTGATTTGAGATTGACATAAATGTGCCAAATAATGATAAACATCTTCAAAAGCACCTTCACTGATTAAACAATCCACATTTTTAAGTTTTCCAAGACCTGCCGCATTAAGCATTGTATTGGCACCCATACCTTGTCCATATACAATAACACGGTGATCTTCACCATATTTTTGTAAAACATATGTATTAAAATACATCAAATCAAAAACATCACGATATCCAAATCCACGAATATATCCATCACTCACACCATGAGCGTTGGCATCATACAATAAGATATTGGCATCATCAAACATATCTTGTAATAAAGTCACTGTTTCTTTCAAATCTCCTGAAGATTTCAAGAAAGGATGCAAACAAATCACAGTACGTTTGGCATTGTCTTTTTCAAACATATAAGCTTGTAAATGCATATCTTTATGATTTTTAATTTTAAACTTTTTGGCATTCATTCCTGCACACCATTCACTACAAGATTCTAAATTTAATTGATCACGATACAACATACGTTTTGCAAATTGTGTTGTTAAAGCAAGACTTGCTGTCATCGTTGAAGCTGTTAATGTTGAGGCAATTGCACTACCAATGACGAATTTCTTTTTCATTTATACCACTCCTTAAAATTATCCATCAATATTCTATTAATATTCATGACTTGTTCAAAAGAACTTAAACGATAATTATCTGATTCCATTCTTGCAGCAAAATATTGAATTGCTGTAACAAGTTCATCTCTTACTTTTGTTCTTAATTCCAATGGGAATGAAGAAATAGGGAAACAAGCAAAGACAAAGGTATTGTAATCTTCATGGAACAAATCAATCAATATTCCATAACCTTCCTTCTTTAAAAAAGTATTCCCAAGCGCCAAATCCAGATCACTATTGGCAAATGTAAGCATGTTGTTAATAATGCTACGAAAAGCTTTTAAAACAACAGCATAATATTCATCATAATTATCATAATAAATATAATATAGATAAGAAAAAATCAAACTGACATTTTCTTTTTTTACACCTTTTTCATTTAAAACCAATTCATTCTTTAAAAAATCTAAGATTTCTTCAGCAATATCATCATGACTTAAAACAAGAGGTTCAAAATCACTCATGACTGCAAAAGAGAATCGAGGATTCAAACAAAGAACTTTAATACATTCTAAAAGTTCATCTTTTGCATGAGAATAAAATTTTTCTAAATTAAGATAAACCAATTTAATAATTTTTCTCATATAATACAAATGATATTGATATTCTGTATCCAAGTATTTTGAATTCACACCATTCCATTCATATTCATATAAAATCGTATTTAAAACCAAACGTGTAGAATAAAGGAATTTATCATAAGACCCTGTACGAAGTTGTCCTTCCATTGTAGGAATAAACTTATCATAAAAAGAATCCATTGTTTCTTGATTAATTCCTTGATGATATTTCATATAATAAAGCAATTTACAATAATCAATCGGTTCTAATAATTGTTGTTCCTGAGAAATTGTTGTAATAAACTTTTCATACAAAGTATAATGTAATTTTGTTTTGTATTGTGTTTCATATAAAATACGTTTCAAAGCATCAATCACAATAAACATTTGTGCTTGTGTATGTAATTCTTCAGAGAATGTATATTCGATTTGATCACCACATCGAATTTCTACAAAAATATCAATTTTTCTAAAGTTTTCATCTAATAAATAATAGTGATTTTTATAAGTGTCTTCATCACTTTTATAAGAACTATGATAACGATATTTTCCTATATAATGAGATTGATGGTCTTCAATAAACTTTTCAATAATTTCTTTTTTAAATGCCATACAATCACCTATTTATGATGAGCTGCTTTAAAACGTTTTAAGAAATTGCTTCTGACATATTCAACTGCAACAGCACGAATATTTTCTCTGGAATAATCTCCACCCATCATTAAAGATGTATCCATAATTTCAGTTGTTAAAAGTGTTAACTCATGATCAGTTAATTCAATCTTTTCAAGAGCAATTGTTGTACGTACAATTTCTTTACATTCATCAATATAATCTTTTTTATCAATATCAGTTACATGTTCCATTTCTATTCTCCTTTATTATCAGTTAGAAAACGAATATGATCCGTTACTTCTAATCCTCTTTCTTTTAACCAATTTAAACCTGTTTGGAATAATTCCGTATTTGCTAGAGCATCACTTTCATGAGCATCAACTCCCAAGATAACCTTATTTCCCACTTCTTTAGCAATACTAAAGAAGACTTCATTAGGATATTGTCTCTTTTCTTGGAATCCTAATAAATTAAATTCCACAGGCATATCACATTCTTTTGCTTTTAAGCATAATCTCTTCATTTCCTTTTTATAGAAAGGATCTGAAGTATCATAATTAGCAATATCAGGATGAGCAATATAACTATAAAGCCCTGTTTCCATAGCTGCTATACAATTATCTACATATTTCGTGAATTGTTTTTTTGTGAGTGGATACCCAAAATAAATACCATCTTCATCACTATCATCAAAGTGATTTCCTAAAATAATATAATCAATATGATATTTTTCTAGTGTTTCTTTTAACCAAGGAATATATTGAGGAAAATATTCACATTCCAACCCAATCTTGATGGATATTTGATCTTTATATTTTTCTTTTAACAAAAGAAGTGTATTGACATATCCTTCAAGTTTATCTTCTTCCATTCTCATATGAGAATGGTATGGGCTTGCATAATGCCATGGTGTATGATCACTAAATCCAAGTTCACTAAATCCTGCTTTTATTGCTTTTTGTATATATTCTTCTTCACTATCAATTGCATGATAACAACGTGTTGTATGCGTATGATAATTCTTCATCATAGTCACCTCTTTCGTTTGTATGTATTATATCATAACTCCCCTTTTTATGACAGTACAAACACAACGGCCCTCTTCGTTTTTTTGTTAAATTTCTCACAATTATTTTTTGACTATTACACATTCATATACTATAATAAAAACATTCTTAAAGATAGGACTGTGACATATGAGTAAATTAATTATACCTGAAAATTATAAAGCTCACTTAAGTTTAATTGAAACAGAAGTGGCTATTAAAATGATCAAAGATACTTTTGAAAGAAGACTTGCAGAACAACTTCGTTTAACCAGAGTTTCTGCTCCTCTATTCTTATTAAAAAATACAGGATTAAATGATAACTTAAGTGGTAATGAAAAACCTGTATCATTTCAATCTCCAGAATTAAATAATGATGATGAAATTGAAATCATTCATTCCCTAGCCAAATGGAAAAGAGATGCTTTATATCGTTACCATTTTGAAAAACATACAGGATTATATACAGATATGAATGCCATTCGAAAAGAAGAAGAATTTGATAACATTCATTCTATGTATGTTGATCAATGGGACTGGGAACTTGTTATTGATGCAAAAGATAGAAACATTGAATTCTTTAAAGATGTTGTTTCTAAAATCTATACTGCATTATTAGATGTAGAATTCTTAATGATTAGACATTATCCTCAACTTGGAGAATCTATTCTTCCAGCCCAAATTTATTTTATTACAACTCAAGAATTAGAAGACCGTTATCCTCGTTTAACACCAAAACAAAGAGAACGTGCCATTACAAAAGAACACAAAGCCGTTTGTTTAATGCAAATTGGAGATATTCTAAAATCAGGAAAACAACATGATGGTCGTGCACCTGACTATGATGACTGGACAATGAATGGTGACATTCTTGTTTACAATACACAACTTGATGATGCTTTAGAAATTTCAAGTATGGGTATCCGTGTTGATGACAAAGCTTTAAAAAGACAATTAGAAAAAGCCAACGCTTTAGAACGTCTTGAACTTCCTTATCATCAAAACGTCATCAATCATACTCTTCCATTAAGTATTGGTGGAGGAATTGGACAAAGTCGTTTATGTATGTTCTTCCTTAGAAAAGCACATATTGGTGAAGTTCAAGCCTCTTTATGGGACCAAGAAACAATGGAAGTATGTAAGGAAAAAGGAATTCATTTATTATAATATGATTTATCACTATAAATCATATTTTTTTATGGAAATTATGCTAAAATAGAAGAGAAAAATGGAGGTATCTATATGAAAGATGGTTATTTAAGAGTTGCTTGTGCCAATTATGAAGTTTCATTAGGAAACGTACCTTATAATGCACAACACATCATTCAACAAACACAACAAGCAAGTCAACAAAACATCAAAGTTCTTGTCTTTCCAGAACTTTGTTTAACAGGATGTACTTTAGAAGATTTATTTTATCAAAAACGATTACTTCATGAAGTCACTCATCATATTGACATCATTTGTCAACAAACAAAAGATGAACCAACACTTATTGTTTATGGTGCACCTTTAATTCATAAAAACAAACTTTATAACTGTGCCATTGTTTCTTATCAAGGAAAAATTCTTGGAGTCATTCCTAAATCATATCTTCCTTGTACACATGACAGTTACCAATCAAGACATTTCCAAACTTTAGATGAAGATACCATGATTTCTATCAACAATCACGCTTATCCTTTTGGAACAGATATCCTTTTTGAAGATCAAAATCATCCTTCAATCAAATTAGGGGTAGAAATTGCTGATGAATTATGGGCACCCCTTGCTCCTAGTACATATCATTGTTTAAATGGAGCTACAGTGATTCTTAACTTAGGTGCAACACCTGCTTTGGCAACCAAAGCTGAGTTCAAAAGACAATTCATCGCTATGCACTCTGCACGTTTAAATTGTGCCTATGTTTATAGTGAAGCAGGTGTTGGAGAATCAACAACAGATGTTGTTTATAGCAATCAACACTTGATCTATGAAAATGGTCAATTATTAAAAGAAGGAACACAATATGCAAGTCAAATCATCTTTGCTGATATTGACTGTGAAGCGCTTATTAGTGATCGTATTGAAAATTCATTATTCGAAGAAAGAAATGATCATTACCAATGCATTCCTTTCACTTTTGAAGACGAATCTCTTGATTTAACACGTACTTATTCTCCTCTTCCATTTATTCCTACAGATGAAAAAGAAAGAGAAGAACGTTGTAAAGAAGTCTTTGATATTCAAATTCATGCTTTAATGCAAAGATTAAAAGCTGCTCATATTCGTAAAGTCGTCATTGGAATCTCTGGAGGATTAGATTCAACACTTGCATTACTTGTAGCCAGTGCTGCCTATAAAAAATTAGGTTATCCTTCAACAGATATCATTGCTGTAACAATGCCTTGTTTTGGAACAACATCTCGTACTAAAAACAATGCTTTAACAATGATGGAAGAACTTCATGTGACATCAAAAACTGTTACTATTGCTGATGCTGTATTACAACATTTCAAAGATATTGACCATGATGTCAATGTCCATGATGTCACTTATGAAAATGCACAAGCCAGAGAAAGAACACAAGTCATTATGGATATTGCCAATCAAGAAGGTGGTATCGTTGTTGGAACTGGAGACTTATCTGAAGTGGCTTTAGGTTGGTCTACATACAATGGTGATCATATGAGTATGTATGGTGTCAATGCTTCTATTCCAAAAACACTTGTAAGACATATTGTTCATTATGTCTCAACATTATATAAAGGAGAACCATTAGAAACTGTTTTATTAGATATCTTAGATACACCTGTTTCTCCTGAATTATTACCTGCTAAAGATAATCAAATCGTACAAAAAACAGAAGATATCGTTGGTCCTTACGAACTTCATGATTTCTTCTTATATCATCATGCAAGATTCCATGATGAACCTAGCAAATTATATCGTAAAGCATGTCTTGCTTTTAAAGATCAATACCAACCAGAAATCATTAAAAAATGGTTACAACTTTTCTATCGCAGATTCTTTACACAACAATTCAAACGTTCATGTATACCGGATGGACCAAAAGTTGGAAGTGTAGCATTAAGCCCACGTGGTGATTTAAGAATGCCAAGTGATGCCAATGTAAAAATCTGGTTGGATGCTTGTGAAAACTTATAAAAAGAATAATGATAAGATGAATTCATCTTATCATTTCTTTTTTTACCATGTATAATAAAGAAAGAGGTGAAACTTATGCAAATCATTACAGGACTTCATTACACTTATAAATTAGAACAAATGGTTAAAGAATGTTATTTACAAGCCAAAGAACATCCTTTTGAATCCTATGTTTTTATATGTGAAAATACATCAGTTGTAGAACAACTGTTTTTTAAATACACTCATTGTTTGGTCAATATCGAACTCATGAGTTGGTCACAATTCTTACATCAAATGGTTATAGACAATCATTTATCCAAACATCATTTGATCACACATACACAATATGTTTATCATTTAAGAAATATCTTAAAACAAGACGATCTTCAATGTTTTCATACAACATTGATTTATCCTCTTATCGAAAAACTTATTCCCTTAATAAAAGACTTTGACTTATATGATATACAATTTATGGACGCAAAAACACTTCCACTTAAATTTCATGATTTTATAAAAATCTATCAATGTCTTCTTTCTAAACTTGATGACGATACACATATCAGTTATGAATCATTACTTTTAAGTCATGATTTCCATACCCAATATCAACATTTTTATATTGAAGGTGATATGCTTTTTGCTTATAAACGACAAGCCATACTCAATAAACTACCAGAAGATACCAAAGTCTTATGCTCTTATGACAAATCTACATCTTTAAGACATGATTATATGATTCATAGTGACAACTCACAACTTGTCACACAGGATGATTTTTTCATCGACAATCTCTTTCAACAAAATTATCACATTTGCGAACAAGACCTTCCTGTCTATCACTTCAAAAGTTCGACATTACAACAAGAAGTCAAGAAAGTCTTATGCACAATATATCAACATGTTGTTGATGATCATTTAAGATATGAAGATTTTATGATTGTCTATCCTGATTCAACTTATCTTCCTATTCTCATAGAAGTCTTAACACAGCTTCAATTACCACATTGTCTTCCTATCAGTACATCTTGTCTCTATGACAAAGAGTATCGTTATATTTGTGAAGACTGTCAAAATACATTTGAAGCGCCTCTACAAGAGATTATCCAACGTTATCAAAAAGAAGACTTTGCAAGTGAATACAAAGACTATTTTGAAGAATTAAAAGACTATAAGACTGTGATGAATAATCAAGAATTCTTAGAATTCTTCCAAGCAACATATACAAAAAATCATGCACAGCAAAATGATTACCAAGATTATATTCACATTGTCCCTATTGAAAAATTACGCACAGCCAAACCAAAACATATCTTTATTTTAGGAATGAATGAAAATGTTCTTCCTCATAGTTTTAAAGATATAGAATTATTACTGAATGAAGATCTTCGTTATTTACAACCTGGTCATGCACCATTGAATACTTATCAACAACAAGATTATCATCAATGTACGATCATGAAAGCATTGCTTCAACCCTATCTCACTTTAACATTGTCTTGTAGTCAACAAACACTCTCAGGAACATTGTTATTGGAATCTCTCTTATTCCAACAACTCACAGAGATGTTAAAATCCAAAGTCTTACCTGATCCACAATTTATGTGTATTGATGATTTCTACCAAAAGAAAGGAATGCTAGAGAACTATGAAGTCAATGAATTGATCAAAGACTTTCAAACCAATGGCAATCAAGTTCATGCCCTTTCTCCAGACATCGTTCATGGCCTTTACAGTCATAAACTTTCTGTCAGTCAATTAGAAACCTATAATAAATGTCCATTCATGTATTTTGTTCAATATGGACTTAAAGTCTTTGATAAACAAAGTGATGAATTGTTACCTAATGAAATAGGTTCACTTGTTCACCATATTCTTTATTCATGCCTTGATCAAGATTTGAATATTGAAGATATTGTCAAAAATTACATTCTTAACAATGACACTCTTAAACAAAAAACAATGTCATCTCCAATCAACCAATACTTTATCAAGCAATTGATCAAAGATGTACAAACAACATTAAATGTTGTTCGTTCTTTTCAACAAACATCTTTTTTCAAAACATATGGAAAAGAATATGCAATCAAAGATACAATTCACAATATGAATTTTACTGGTTTTGTTGATCGTATTGATGTTTGTTATGACTATGTCTCTATTATCGATTACAAATCCAGTGATAAAAGCATTGATATCAATCTTGCAATGCAAGGCTTTAATATACAAATGTTATTGTATTTAAAAATGGTTACAGATTTATTACATAAAAAACCAGGAGCTGTTCTTTATTTCAATACAAAGAAAAGAGTTTTAGCCTCTCAAGATGAACTTGTTGCACCATTAAACACAAAAGAATTTTATAAAATGTACAAATACAAAGGATTAGTGATTGATGATGAAAGTCATCTTGCTATTCAATCTTTAGATCCAACCATGGATGGTCATTCTCAAATCATCCCTGCGCAATATGTCAAGAAAAGCAATAGTTACAAAGGAGATGTTCTTTCAGAACCTGAATTAACAATACTCTTTGATCAGATTGTTGAACATATTTCAAATCTTTATCAACAAATGTGCGAAGGATGTATTGCGATTGCACCTAAGGGGAGTGAGAAAAAAGATATTCACACCAAAGTCAATCCATGTTCATTTTGTGCTTACCATAGCATCTGTGATTATGATCATTTTTATAATGACTTTACACCTGTACAACAATTAGATTTCCAAACATTATTGAAAGGAGAACAAGACAATGGCATTTAATCAAGGACAATTACAAGCAATCAATCAAAGAAATGCCTCTATTCTTGTCAGCGCTCCTGCTGGGAGTGGGAAAACAAAAATATTGGTCACAAGAATTGTTGAACTCTTAAAAGAAGGTTATTCTATCAATAACTTTCTTGTCTTAACATTTACAGAAGCTGCCGGTAATGAAATGAAGCAACGTTTGGTCACAGAACTCAATGAACTTGTCAAAACTGTGGATGATGCCAAATTACAACATCATTTACAACAACAAATTGAAGACTTACCCAATGCTTATATTACAAATTTCCATGGATTCTGTAGTACTTTACTGAAAAAATATGGCTATCTTGTGGGAGTTATGCCAGGATTTGAAATCTTATCCGATCCTACTATACTCAAACAAGAAGTCTTCCAACAATGCTTTGAAGCATGGATTCATGACTCACAAATCACAGACTTCTTGTCTCTTTATTACCCGGGTTATAATTTTAATGAATTTCAAGATATGTTATTGAAATTAGATGGTGTCGCACATTCCATTGATCACTTTTATGATTTCATTGATCAAGTGATCAATGTCACTTATTGTTCCTTTAATGACTCTATGCAAAGCAATCCCTTCTTAAAAGAACTTATTACCATTTTTAAAGAAGAACTTGTTTTGGCACAAAATAGACTTATAGAATTAAAATGTTTTTGCGAAAACAACAACATCTCTGATTTCTTTGAAAGACCGGATGAACAAACACCAAAGAAACAATCACAACCCATTCCATTTCATGCAATGTATGATTATATTACAAGCAAAAGAAAGCTTGCAGAAAGACCTTATTTGACACTTGATACATTTGCTCATGATATGCGTCAACCTATAGAAAAAGCTTATTCTATGTCTTGGAAAGAATGTGATCCTAAAATTAAAAAAGAATTTACATCTTTGAAAGAAAAAGTTCTTAAACCTTTAACAGACTCCATTCAAAAGTATATTCCAGAAAATATTGATGATTTTGAACAGAAAATGGAAATCAGCCGTCAAGCTATTGATATGATTATGGGTCGTGGACATTTATTGAATCAATTCCAAGATCTTTATCAAGTCAAAAAACATGAAGTCAATCAATTGGATTTCAACGACCTAGAATATTATACAAACAAACTTTTAACAGAAAATAATGATGTATTCAAAGAGATTACACGTCCTCTTAAAGAAATCATGGTAGATGAATATCAAGATACCAATGCGATTCAAGAAGCTTTAATCAATCTTCTTTCAGACCATCGTCAAACAGCCAATGTCTTTATGGTTGGTGATATGAAACAAGCTATCTATCGTTTTCGTCAAGCCGATCCTCATTTATTCTTAGAAAAATACAATTCTTTTTCACAAATCGATATCAAACCTAAAGCTTCTGATATCAGAATTGATTTAAAATTCAATTACCGTTCTTCTAAAATTGTCTTAGATTCGATTAACTATATCTTTGACCAAATTATGACACAAAAAATTGGAGGACTTAAATATTATTATGATGACAGTGCACAACTTCATTATGATTATGTAGGAAAAGAAAATGGTCTTGTTGAAGAAGCCAAACAAAGATTTGCATCACAAAAAGATTCAACTACAGAATTATTAATTTCTATTCATGATAAAGATTCTCAACATGAAAAAGAATATTATGAAGCACATATGGTAGCCCAAAGAATATTAGAATTAAAGGAAAATGGATTCAATGGAAAATCAATTGATTATAATGATTTTGCTGTATTAATGAGAACAACATCATCCTTTGTAACATTCAAAAAAGTTTTTGATTTCTATCATATCCCTTCTCATATTACTCTTTCTGCTGGATTTATGTCTTCTAATGAAATTGTCAATATCATGACATTCTTAAAAGCCATTCAAAATCCTTATGATAATTTATCATTATTAAGTGTTTTAAAATTGCCTTATCGTATTAGTCATATTCCATTAGATACCATCGCAAAGATAAGAATCAATCATAAAGAGGAACCTCTTTATGAACTTTTACAAAATTCCAATGATCCTCAAATTCTTTCCTTCCTTGAAGCTTTCCAAGAATTACTACAATACAGTTATTCACATTCTCCTTATGAATTATTATTAAAGATTTATGATATGACACAATATCCATTATTCGTCTCTCATTTGATCAACGGAGAACAAAGAAAAGCCAATTTAGACTTGTTCCTAGAAGTTGTCTATAATGCTGAGCAAAGTCAACCTTATTTAAAAGACTTACTCACATATCTAGACAATGCTCATGATATTGCGCCTGCACAAACATCATCAGGAAGCTCTCATATGGTTGAATTCATGACCATCCATAAATCTAAAGGTTTGGAATTCCCAATTGTCTTTGTTTCTAACTTACATAAACAATTTAATAAACAAGACAGTCAAAACAAATTGATTTTAGATCGTTATCTAGGAGCAGCAATCAAGCCTCGTCTTAGAAAATCATCGCCTGAATGTGAAGATGTAACAGTAGAATATGATAGTTATTATCGTAATGTCATTGGGAAAAGATTAGATAATGAAGGAATCAATGAAGAGATGCGTATTCTCTATGTTGCATTGACACGTGCCTCTGAAAAACTCATTCTTACAGGGGCTTTAAAATCAATGGATGAAATTGTGAATATTCAAAGAAAGCTTCTTATCAATGAAGATAGAGATATGCGTGATATGTATTCTGTTAAGAATGTTATTCTCTATGATCAACTGAGAAAAACCAATTCTTATTTCCCATGGATACTCGCACCTTTGCTTAGACATCCTGATATCATTCAACAAGAACTTCTCTATGATGATTTAAAACCTTATGCAAACAAACTGATGAATAAAAAATTATCAAAATTCCTTCACAGTGATGAAATCGAACATGCTAAATTTGCGATGACAATCAAAACAAACAAAGAAATCATGGATAGTGTTCCTGAACAAAGCGCACAAGAACAAAATATCGATTCTCACAAGCAAGAATCCTATCTTGCATATGAATATCCATATGATATTTATAAGCCTCACAAAGTCGCTGTGACACAAATAAACAAAATTAAAGATGATCATCATGTGATTGATGAAGACAATCCAGAATTTGCTGTCAATGCAGCAAACAAAGGAACCATTGTCCACTTACTCATGAGTTTGCTTACTTTTGATCATGATGACTTACCAACACTGATTCATCAAATGCGTGAAGAACAACTCATTGATGATGAAGGTCTAGATATCTTAAAAGACTATCAAGAAAAAATACAGAACTTTATTGACAGTCCTATTTATCAAGAGATTGCTTCTAGTGATTATATTTATAAAGAAAAACCTTTCTCTTATTATGATGAAAAAGAGAATCAAACAGTTCATGGAATCTTTGACTTGGTCTTTATTAAAAACAATACAGTTTATGTCTTAGATTATAAAACAGATCGTGTTTCACCAAAGACATCTGATCAACGCTTAAAAGAAAAACATGAAGGACAATTACATTATTATCAAAAAGTCTTACATGAAATGTATCAGCTTGAAACACAAGCTATTGTTTATTACTTACATATTTCTAAAGCAATAACATTGGATTAAAAAAAGGTGGCTTCGGCCACCTTTTAATAATATCTTCTTTTCTTTCCAAATCTTAAATAGTGATAACTTGGATCATATGGAGGTTTATTTTTATAAAGAATATAACACCCTACGCATTGTAAACTAATGATAAGGATAAACAAAGGAACAATTGCATTTAAGACAAGCAAATGAGAATCATACATTGCAAGTCCAACAGCAATCACATTGATAACAATATTGAAAATACTCCCTAGTCTCATCAAAATCGTTCCATCACTCTTTAACATAGCAAAGAGCCACAAACCAATCATCACAGCAATCATCAATGACGCTATCACAATAGGTAACTGAGCCACTGTACATACAAATCCCAATACAATAATTACATAAGGCAAAAGAATTCCCAAGAGTTTAAACATCTTCAACACCTCCCTATATATTTATTATAAAATACAAAGTTTTGATATACAAGAAAAAGAGGTCCTTAGGGACCTCTTCATTATTCACCAATAATAGCCATCATTGCTTTTTGGAAACCATCAGTTTTATTTGCTGCATCAGTAGCATCTACACCTTTAATAGAGAAGTAGAATTTACATTTTGGTTCAGTACCACTTGGTCTTGCAGCAATCCAAGAACCATCTTCTAAGTAATATTTTAATACATTAGATTTTGGTAAATCAATTGGAGATTCTTGACCATTTTCATAACGAACACTTGCACCATAATCTTCAACAGCAACAACTTTTACACCATTAATAGCAGTTGGTGCATCTTTTCTTAAGTTATCCATGATTTCTTTAATTCTTGCAGCACCTGCAGAACCAGCTTTTGCTAAAGCAATTTGAGTTTCTTTGAATGTACCATGTTTAGCATACAATTCATTTAAAACATCAACCAAGTCTTTTCCTTGTTTTTTATAATAATTACCAGCTTCAGCAGCAGTTAATACAGCTTGTACAGCATCTTTATCTCTAACGAAATCTTTAACAACACATCCATAAGATTCTTCATAACCAAAGATAAATTGTTTTTCTCCAGTTTTTTCATATTTACGAATCTTATCACCAATGAATTTAAATCCAGTTAATGTTTTTTCAACATCAACACCATAGCTTCTTGCAACAAGTTCACCTAAATCAGATGTAACAATTGTATTATACATGACAGCATTATCAGGTAAACGATTTTGTTCTTTTAATTGACTTAAAATATATTCAAGATAAACAGCAGCAGATTGGTTACCACTCATAAGAACATATTCTCCATCATGTTTTGCAACAACACCCAATCTATCTCCATCTGGATCACAAATAACAACAACATCTGCATCCACTTCTTTTGCTTTTTTAATAGATAATTCATAAGAAGCAGGAACTTCAGGGTTTGGAGATTTTGTATTTGTATAATCTGGATCCGGTGCACATTGAGCAAGAACTGGAACAACTTGATATCCTAAACGTGTTAAAACAGTTCTTACTGGAATATTACTTGTACCATGTTGTGGTGAGAAAACAATTTTAAAATCTTTTTTATCCATACCTGGATTAATTTCAATACCCATAACTTCTTTATAGTAAGCTTCATCAACTTCTTCACCAATCCATGTAATATATGGATAAGCTTCTTCATCTGAACAAACATGAATACCAAGTTCATCTTTCACTTCATTAACATGACGAACAACGATATCTCCCCATTCAGGAATCAATTGACATCCAGTATCATCATAAACTTTATATCCATTATATTCTCTAGGGTTATGAGATGCTGTAATCATAATACCACCAGCACATCCTAAATATCTCACTGCAAATGATAATTCAGGAGTAGGGCGTAAACTTTCAAAAATATAAGATTTAATACCATAAGTCGCTAAAACTTTTGCACTTTCTAAAGCAAAAATATATGATTTGTGTCTATTGTCATATCCAATAGCAACACCACGTTCTTTAGAATTTTCTAAACCTAAAATATATTGAGCAAAACCAACATTTGCCTTTCTAATAGTGTAGATATTCATACGGTTTGTACCAGCACCAAGAATACCTCTCATCCCTGCAGTACCAAATTCTAGGTTAGTATAAAATGCATCTTCTTTTTCTTTTTCATCCATGCTTGCAAGTTCTGCTTTCATAGATGGATCTAATGTTTCATATTGAAACCATCTTTCATAATTTGATTTGTAATCCATATTCTTCACCTCTTAATATTATTATAGCAAAGCCAACTCATGAATGCCAATGAAAATCAATATCTCATTGCAAATTCTATTCAATCAATCGCATGACATCCACAAGCTTTCCATTCACAGTAGAAATCAAGTCCTGGGGATCCAAAACAACTTGTAATCCTTGCTTTCCAGCACTTACTGAAACCTTATCTTGTAAGAGAATATCTTCTTGAAAATACGTAGGAAAAACCTTCTTCATACCAACAGGAGAACATCCTCCACGAATATACCCTGTAATATTAAGCAAATCCTTTTGCGCTACCATTTCCACCTTTTTATTTCCTGATGCTTTGGCAAGTTTCTTTAAATCAATTTCTGCCAAAATAGGAATACAACACACCAAATATCCATTATTTCCTTGTAAGACCAGTGTCTTATAAATCGCATCAACATCAACCCCAACAGCAGGTAAAATATGTTCTGCACTTCGATGAGTAGAAACATATTCATAACATTTCACTTCATAATGAATTTTCTTTTTATCTAGCATTCTCAATGCATTTGTTTTTACATCTTTCATCATTTCACCTCTTCAACATTATAACATAATCCTCTTTTTATATCTCTTTTCAAAAGCATTTGTTATAATGAAGAAAAGGATGTGAAAATATGGAATATAAAGACAGATTTATTGAAATCTATAAAAAATATATCAACCGTCCAGGAAGTGATAAGCTTCTTGATTTTTTAATGGGACATGCTTCTGATTTCTTTGAAGCTCCTGCTTCTACACGTTTCCATGGAAGCTATGAAGGAGGTTTATGTGAACACAGTCTCCATGTCTACGATTGTTTACATGATTACTTACAAAGAGATCGTGTTAAAAACGAATATGGTTTATCATACACTGAAGAAAGTATTGCAATTGTGGCATTATTACATGATATATGTAAAATTAACTGTTATCAAAAAGGCACAAGAAATGTCAAAGTTGATGGACAATGGCAACAAGTTCCTATTTATGAATTTAAAGACTCTTTACCTTATGGTCATGGTGAAAAAAGTGTCTATATGATCAGTGGCTATATGCGTTTAACAAGAGAAGAAGCCTTTGCGATTCGCTATCATATGGGATTTTCAGGAACAGAAGATGCCCGTAATGTTGGTGCTGCCTTTGAAATGTTCCCTCTTGCCTTTGCTTTACATACTGCCGATATGGAAGCCACTTATTTCTTAGAAAAAGAAGACAAATAAAAAAGGAATCTTACGATTCCTTTTTCTTTTGCTATTTATTATTCAGCAACTTTTTGTTCTTTGATAACTTTAGCGATTGAAGCAATTACGTCTTTTTCATCTTCACCTTCAGCGATAATTTCAACTGTAGCTTTTGTAGGAACACCTAAAGACATAACTCCCATGATTGATTTTAAGTTAACTTCTTTACCGTTGTAACTTAATTTAATATTACTAGCAAATTTACTAGCTTGGTTTACTAAGATAGTTGCAGGTCTAGCATGTAATCCAACTGGATCTGAAACTACAAAAGATAATTTTTCTGCCATTCTAATGACTCCTCCTTAATAATTTATACATACATTATATCATAAATTTTTGAGTTTTCCATACATTTTAAAAATAATTTATACGCTTACATTAGCTCATTATTTTCTGTTGGAATCTTCTTTGCGACAACACAGAATTTATGCGTTGTTAACTCGAAAAATCCTTGCTTACGAATATCATCCAATGCTTGCATATAAAAATATTGATACTTTTTCACATCAGCAACATCGGGTGAAGCCTTTCTAAAATATGTCACCAAGGCATCAATTGTACGGAATCGAATACATCCATAATCTTCAAAAGTATTCATCACTTTCATACCAATACTTTCTAAAGTTCCAGCACAACTAAAGGCATCCCAAGTTCCTTTCATTCCAAAAGGCATATAAATCTTTAAAAATTCTTTATAATTTGTTGTTCCTCTTTGATTCACAACAAAATATCCATCATCTTTAAGAACTCTTTTGACTTCTTCTTTGTTATAAGTACAATCTGCACAAGCCACAACATCCATTTTTTCATCTTTAAAAGGAAGTTGTTGTGAAGGAGATAAACTCACAACCTTCACACTTTCTTCATCAAAACGATCTTTGATTTCATTGATATCACTATAAGGTTCTACAACAAACATAGCTTCTGGTAAAGGATCAATGTTTCTTGCAAATGTTCCCTTATCATTTGAAATAACAGCCAAATGTGTTTCAGGATGAACATAATTCTTTAAAATAAATGCTTCTTGATATTTGGCTTCAGATTCTTGATAATCATAATCTTCATGAAGTGTTTCAGTCACATGACTCAAATCATCTAATAAAGTCTTTGCATTTTCAATATCACGACGACATCTTTTTTGACCATAAAAGAGAATTAAGTATTGTACTGTTGCATCAGCAACAATACCCATTGCTGTAAATAAAACCAAATAAACAAACCAAGACACTGTAAACATAGGACCTGGACTTGTTAAAATATAACAGAACAAACATAAAAACATCATATATTTCACTCTCGTATAGTGAAAAGGTTGAGTAAGAGAAAGATAATAACTATAATTATGACTTGCTTTCATCTTACGATTTGTAATTTCAAAAAAGATAACTTGCATTACAAACAACAATACAATAAACGATAACAATAATTCTACAACATACCTCATAAAATTCCTCCTAATCTATACGATCTCCATCAAATGTGAAATATCCTTGATCAGTTTCAAAATACCCTTTATCATGATAACTCACTTTCCCTTCGTAAGAGAACTTCACATCGAAGTCATGTTCTAAATCATAAACATAAGTGATTCCATTTTTTACTAACATCATATAGTTCTTTCCATTGTATTCAATAATTGGTTGGCTTGGTAATGTCGTATATCCCATTTCTAGAACTTCTTTTCCATCACCATCAATAATACCAAACATACCGACCTCATTATAGACTGCATAATATGAACTACCGATGTACTTTATTTGATAATAATTTTCTTTTGAGACAATATTTCCACTTTCATCAATAAGAGCCATACCCTTACCATTCAATCTCACAATTGCACGACCATATTCATCAAAAGGTTCAGCACTCATAAAGGCCATTTTCTTATTACCATTATCTAAAGACGCTGCCCCATCAATCACTTTCTTACCATCAAAGTTATAATAAACATAACCTTTATCTCTAACATAAATTGGGAATAAATTTCCTCTTACAAGAAGTGGTTTTGGGTACAATTGACAATTTTCTACTTCTCCTGTCTTTTGTCCTTGACCATAAATAAAATGAGGACCATAAATATCACGAGAACGTACTGTATAATTTTGATTGTCTTTATAAAGACTTGTTAATAAAACAGGACCTTGTAAAGGTTCAAAAACATAAGCTTTTGTTCCACTATATAAAAGTACATTTCCAGCGTCATCACTTTCTACTTTTGTTAAAACAAAAGGATATTCTTTAAAAGCCTTCTTTTCAATATTGATATTCACAAGTTGTTTAGACGTTTTGTCATAACATAAAATTTGTGAATCATCAGGATGAGTAGAAACAATCTTTAAATTTCCTTTAAAAGGAATCTTATAAGCATCTTTTGCTTTTGTCACATCCGGCTCATAAATATAAGCTTCACCCTTAACACTCATTGTATAATGATTGTCCAAAGAAGAAACAAATTGAATTTGATCTTCTGTTTCATACAATACATCACCATCAATATTTAATGCATAATACATTTTGTCTTTATAAACAACAGGTAATTCTTTAAAAGCAATTTGAACACCTTCACCTGCTTCATAAAGAACTTCACCTTCATCATTCATAATAAACAAATCTTCTTTCATATATCTTTCATCTCTTTTTTCTTTATGCTCATTCTTTCTACCAACAAGCATATTTTCTAAAGATTCTAAAGAACGATATTCTCCAAAAGGAATGACTTCTTTCCCTTTTAAAGAAATAAAACCAACTTCATTTTTATCGTTATAAACAATATAACCAAAATCAGTTTCTTGATAGTTTTTATAAATATTTTCAGTTAATTTATCTGCTTTATGATTATATAAAGCATACAATTCATTTTGATCTTCTAACATATATGTTACATGTGTATTTCCTTTAGAACTACACCCTGTAATAAGCAATAACAACATCACAAATAAACAGATTTTTTTCATTTTTACACCACCTTGGAAATAGTATAACATGTCTATAAAAAGAAATAAAGAAACCTTTCATCAAGGTTTCTTTTCTTTTGGGTATATTTTTTTTCGTAATAATTAGGCTTAAGCGATATATAATGGTTCTTTATTACCAATAACTTCGCCTTTTTTTGTTGTTGCTACATAGTATACTGAAGAATCTTCAGGTTTAAAATAAACTTCTAATGTATCAATAGTTGTCATTTTGACACCTTTTGATTTTAAATCTTCTTTTGCTAATTTTTCAATATCTAAAGCTTCAACGTTTTTATTATTAAATTGTACTTGTAATTTTAATTTCACGAATTCACCCTCCTTATTCATATTATAAATGAATCCTTTTGTTTTTTCAAGAAAAGGCACATTTATGCATATAATATAGCACCTTTACACATAATATACAAATTTATTTCCAAGATTTCCGTTTTTCCTATATAAATTCAAAAAATAGCGATAAAATCTTATAAAATTCGTAAAAAAAAGATAGCTTTCGCTATCTTAATTTGCTGCTCTATAAGCTCTTTTTCTATCTAATTCAGTTAATAAACGTTTTCTTAAACGAATATTATTAGGAGTCACTTCTACCAATTCATCATCATTAATATAGTCTAAGCATGCTTCTAAGTTATACACACGAGGTTTCTTTAATACAACTGTAGAATCTTTAGAAGATGAACGTGTATTTGTTAATTGTTTTCCTTTTGTAACGTTAACAACCAAGTCATTGTCACGGCTATGTTCACCTACGATCATACCTTCGTAAACTTCTACACCAGGACCAACGAACATAACTCCACGATCTTCAACACTTCCTAAAGAGTAAGCAGTTGTTTGACCAGAATCAATTGATACAAGAACACCTAATTGACGTTCACCAACAGCTTCACCTTCCATAGGTCTATATTCTAAGTATGAATGGTTAATAATACCATAACCTTTTGTCATAGTTAAGAAGTTTGTCATAAATCCAATTAAACCACGAGATGGAATAATATAATGTACTTTTGTCATACCATTATCTGATTCCATGTTTTCTAATGTACCACGTCTTAAACCTAATGATTCAATAACACTACCGATACATTCATCAGGTGCTTCAATGAAGACTTCTTCATAAGGTTCACATTTGACACCATCAATATCTTTAATAATAACTTTAGGTTTAGAAACTTGTAATTCAAAACCTTCTCTACGCATATTTTCAATTAAAATAGATAAATGTAATTCTCCACGACCAGAAACAATCCATTCTTCACTGTTAGGAATTCTTTCAATCTTTAAAGATACATCTCTATTTGTTTCTTTAAATAAACGTTCTTCAATTTTTCTTGCTGTTACAAATTTACCATCTCTACCAGCAAATGGAGATGTATTTGTACCAAAGACCATTTGAATTGTTGGTTCATCAACACGTAATAATGGTAGAGGATCTTCTTGACCTAAAGTACAAACAGTTTCACCAACACCAATATCAGGTAAACCAGCAATAGCAACGATATCTCCAGCACTTGCTTCTTCAACTTCAATTTTATTTAAACCTAAGAAACCATATAATTTTTGAATTCTGAATTGTGTTTTTGTACCATCAGCACGAACACAAGAAACAGATTCATTTAATTTCATTTTTCCTCTTTGAATACGACCAATACCAATACGTCCTACATAATCATTATAGTCAAGTAAAGCTGGTTGGAATTGTAATCCACCTTCTTCATCAACATTAGGTGCAGGAACTTCACTAATGATCATATCAAATAAACAATCCATATTAGGAACTTGTGTTGATAATTCAGGTTCTAAACTAGAAGTACCCATTAACGCAGATGCATAAATTGTAGGGAATTCTAATTGTTCATCATCAGCACCTAATTCCATAAATAATTCAAGAACTTCGTCCATAACTTCATCGATACGAACAACAGGTCTATCTACTTTATTAATAACAACGATAGGTTTTACTTTTGCTTCTAAAGCTTTCTTTAATACGAAGCGAGTTTGAGGCATAGTTCCTTCATAGGCATCAACAACCAAAACAACACCATCAACCATATTCATAATACGTTCTACTTCTCCACCAAAGTCAGCATGGCCCGGTGTATCCATAATATTGATTCTATAATCTTTATAATCAATAGCAGTGTTTTTTGCTAAGATAGTAATACCTCTTTCTTTTTCAATAGCATTGCTATCCATAACTCTATCAGTTTGTTCATTTTCTTTTAATGTTCCAGATAATTTTAATAATTGATCAACCAAAGTTGTTTTACCATGGTCAACGTGTGCAATAATAGCGACATTTCTAATGTTTTTCATAATATACGCACTCCTTTTCGACTTAATGATTATAACACATATGTTTCAAAAAACAATAAAATATGTTCTTGACAACATCATTTTTTTATGTGCGCGTTTACATAAAAAAAGTGATGCTACTGTGCATCACTGAAAAATTCAAGAGTTTCTTTTAAAACATGTTTGATATGGTCTAAACAATCAAAATTATGTGTTGCTCCTTCAATTGTGACAAATTGAGGATTATGCATAAGAGGAAGATAATGTTCATGCGTAGAATAAGGAACAGTACGATCTTCACTACCATGAATCACCATCAATTGATTGTGATAACGATTCAAATCTTTAAGAAAATCTCTATGTCCTAAATCTTCTAAAAAAGCATCAGAGATTTCAAATCCATTATGATCATAAGTATTGGCTTTTGCTTGATTACCAATCAAATACTCTTTACCCATGGGTAAAAAGAAAGCAGGTGCCCATAAACACAATTTCTTCACATCTTCAGGATAAAGTTTTGCAATTTCACTTGCTATAACTCCACCCATGGAATGACCAAGGACATAAATATCTGTTGTTGAAGGTAATTTCTTGACTTCTTCTATTAAAATACGCGCACATGAGAGTTCATCATCAAATGTCATATCTTTGAAATTCAAATCAGATTCTCCACTTCCTAGAAAATCCATTCTTAATGTCCCAACACCTCTGGCTTCTAACATACGAGAAAGTTGAACATATGAGAATTTTGTTCCTGTACAACTTCCAGTAAAGCCATGAAAGATAAGACAAACAGGAAATTTTTGTAATCTTGGTGTATGAAAGAATCCTCTTAGAGTTCCTTTCTTTGTTGGTATTTCACAATATTGTTGCATAACGATCCTCTATTCTTTATTTAATTCTTCATAAAGTTTTTTTGTAATCACTTCATAAGCTTGATTATCGATGTGTAAACCATCAACATAATAATCTTCAATGACTTCTCCTTGTTCATTACATAAGCAAGGATATATATCTATAAATTGAACAAAATCATAAGGAATAATCATTTTGTATTCTCTTAACACCAAATTCAAAATATCATTAGAACGCATTCCTTGTTTTAAGACTTGATAGCCATGTTTGCTTTCTACACATGGAATACAACTTAACAAAACAATTTTACATTCAGGTAAATTATAATGAATAATATCAATAAGTTCCTTTACATTTAAAGCAATATCTCTAGGACTTGCCATGACTGTACTTCCTAAATCATTTGTTCCAATCATCAAAAAGACTTGGCTTGGTTTGTATTTTAAAACACCTTCATCAACAAAATGTAATAACATTTCTGAAGTAATACCACCAATTCCACAATTGTATTTATTATCAATCCAAGGTAAAAATTTATCTATATTATAATATTCAATCAAAGAATCACCATAAAATACTGTTCCACCTGGTTCATAATATCTTTGATTGGCAATAATTTGAATCATTCTTCTTAAGACTGTTTCTCTAATCTGGTACTTATTTGTATCATATTTCATATTTTCGCGCATATTTTTCACCTCTTGCAAACATTATAACAGAATTTTATCATCATTACAAAAAACATACATCTATAACAAAAAAGAGCCCTGGCGAGGCTCTTTTTTTATTTCAAAGGGAGTTTTTATGAACTACTTACTATCTATTACAAACACAATATAGCGTACTTGTGTTAACTTCATGTGAACAATTTCATTTGTTTGTTCTTTTTTTTAGAAAAGGAAAAGAGATGCTTTGGGGAAACATCTCTTTATTAGGGATATATGATAGATTTGAGGGGAATCAATACTATCGTATCTGTCTTTCGACACTTATAATATACTTCTTTTATGTGTATTTTTCGTGAACTTTTAAAATTTTGTAGGCTTATTTAAAATTTCGTGACAGTGACGACATCTTGGTTCATAGTTATCATGAGTTCCCACTAAGACAACTGGATCTTGAAAAGATGCTGGTTTTCCATTCACCAAACGTTGTGTACGTGTTGCCGGTGCTCCACATTTGGCACAGACTGCTGTTAGTTTTGTCACAAATTCAGCACGTGTTAATAATTCAGGCATAACCCCAAATGGTTCTCCCCTAAAGTCTTTATCCAATCCTGCAACCATAACACGTAATCCTTTATCAGCAAGATATTCACAAACATCAATAATATCGTGATCAAAGAATTGCACTTCATCAATCGCCACAACATCAACATCATTTTTTATATATCTTAAAACATCTTTTGAATTTTCAATCACAATACAAGGAACCTTGCTTCCTGCATGTGACACAATTTCTGTATCAGAATAACGATTATCTATTTTTGGTTTAAATACAATAATATTCTTTTTTGCATAAGATAAAACATTAATACGTCGAATTAACTCTTCAGTCTTTCCTGCAAACATACATCCACAGATGACTTCCAACCATCCTTCTCGATATTGATTATACATAAAAATCGACCTCCATGTTCTCCATTATACATGAAAACGCTATAAATATGTAGCTATTTTCAAAAATTAATATAGCGTACATATTTCATTTCTATAATAGGGAACGGTGATATAAATGAATTGGTTAAGAAAATTTATGTATGGACGTTATGGTTTAGACCAATTGAATAACTTCTTATTCTGGGCTTACATGGCAGTCTTTGCGATGTCATTATTTATTCCTGAATTTATGCTTTTAGGATATGTGATTATTTTCTATACATTATTTAGAATGTTCTCTCGTAACATCTATAAAAGACGTGCAGAAAATCAATACTTCCTTGATCATACAGCAGGTATTAGAAAATGGGGAAGAAGACAAAAAAACAAATGGAAACATAGAAAAATTTATAAATATTTCAAATGTCCAAAATGCCATAAAGAACTTCGTGTTCCTAGAGGAAGAGGATCAATTACAATTACATGTCCACATTGTCAACACAAATTCGACAAAAGAACATAAGAAAAAAAGTGCCACTTGGCACTTTTTTTATTGTCTAATATCTTTCACACCTTGTAAAGGATTCACTTGTTGATCACTTCTTGCTGGGTTTGCAAACTTACTGTATTGTTTTTGAAAAACAAGACGAATATCTGCCAATGCACCATTACGGTGTTTTGCAATAATGACATCGATAGCCCCTTGTGTTTCTGCTTCTTTTTCAGGATTTTGATAATCCTCACGATGTAAGAAAGAAACAATATCAGCATCTTGTTCGATTGCCCCAGATTCTCTTAAGTCAGATAACACAGGACGTTTATTATCACGTTTTTCAACAGAACGTGATAACTGACTTAAAGCAATAACAGGAACTTCCAATTCTCTGGCAATCATTTTTAATTGACGAGAAATATCAGAGACTTCTTGTTGCCTTGATTCACGGCTATTCGCTGGTCCTGAAATCAATTGTAAGTAGTCAATAATAATCATTTTTAAACCATGATCACGTTTTAAACGACGACATTTCGCAGCAATTTCTCCAACACGAATACCTGGAGTATCATCGATATATAAATTACATTTTGAAACTTTTTCAGCAGCTGCATAATAACGTTCATTATTATCTTTTAAGATAGATCCTGAACGTAATGTTTCAGCTTGTAAACTTCCAGCTGAACAAATAATACGTGAAATCAATTGTTCAGCAGGCATTTCTAGTGAGAATACAGCCACAGCTTCCTCTGACTTATAAGCAACATTATACGCTACATTCAACGCAAAAGCTGTTTTCCCAACAGAAGGACGCGCTGCCAAGATAATCAAATCTCCCTTTTGGAAACCAGATGTTAAACGGTCTAAATCATAATATCCTGTTTTGACACCTGAAATATTTCCATCACTTCTTTGTAACATAATCAAACGATCTGTGACATTTTGAATAACATCTCTTACAGCTTTAAATTCACCTGCATTACGATCTCTTGTTACATTTAAGAAGTTCTTTTCAACTTCACCAATAAAATCATTCAAATTATCAACATCACCATAAGCATCTTCAATAATTTGAGTAGATTCTTTAATTAATTTTCTAAGTAAAGATTTTTCATTTAAAATCTTTAAATAATATTGACTATGTGCTGTTGTAGGAACAGATTCACTTAATTGAAATAAATACTCAACCCCACCAATCTTATCCAATGCTTTTTTATCCATTAAATAAGATGTTAAGGTTGTTGCATCTACAGGAAGATTTTGTTCATCAACAGCCTTCATAGCTTCAAAAAGAATGCGATGGCTTTCTAAATAAAAATCTTCTGCAGTTGCTAGAGATAATATCTCACGACAAGCGTCTTGAGATATGAGCATTGAACCAAGTAATGATCTTTCTGCCTCTAGATCATGTGGATATTCTTTTGCCATCTTCATTCCTCCCTATTTTTCTTGTAAGTGTACTCTAATTGTTGCAATAACATCTTTATATAATTCAATTTTTAAATTTGTATAACCTAAAGCTTGAATAGGTCTTGCATCAATAAATTTTCTTTTATCAATTCTAATATCATATTGATCACGTAATTGTTCAACAACATGTTTTGTAGAAACACTACCAAATGTTCTTCCATCTTTACCAGTTTTTAAAGAAAATTCAAGAACAATCTTTTCTAATGTTTCTTTTAATTTTTCAGCATTTTTCTTATTTTCTAAATCTTGTAAACGTTCTTCTTCTTTCATTTTCGCAACAACTTCTTTACCATATTCAGTTGCCAAAACAGCAAGTTTATTCTTGATTAAAAAGTTTTGACCATAACCATCAGCAACAGTCACGATTTCACCTTTTTTACCAACTTTTTTTACATCTTGAGTTAAAATAACCTTCATTACAATTCTCTCCTATCTTCTAAATATTCATCAATCGTCTTTTCCAAAGTTTGACACACTTCTTCAACACTACGATCTTCAATAAGGCAGGCCGCCATACCAAAATGACCACCACCACCCATATTTTCCATAATAATTTGTACATTCACATCTCGAGAACTTCTTGCACTAATTGCAACTTTGTTTTTAGCCACACGTCCCACTGTAAATGTCGCTTTAATCCCACTTACTTCAAGAAGTGAGTTGCTTGCTTTAGCAAGCATCGTTTGTGTATATTCTGTATCATTACCACCATGAGCAATCAATAATTTATCATGATAACGATATGCTGTTTGAGTAATCGTTAATTTCTTTAAAGTTTCTTCATAAGAATCTTCCAAGAATTGATAAGCCAAAGAGACATCAGCTTGTAATTCTTTTAAGAATGCAGCACATTGGAAAGTACGCACACCCACACGTTGTTTAAAGTTATTGGTATCAACTAGCATGCCTGCATACATAATGGTTGCATCCAATTCATTAATTTCGATCTCTTCTTTTTGATATTCACAAAGTTCAACAATCAATTCCACAGTACTTGAAGCAGCTGGTTCCAAATAAGTTAATACTGGAGCAACAATAAATTCTTCACCACGTCTATGATGGTCAATCACAACTTTGTTTCTGACACGTTCAAGTAATGCACTTGAAATCGCTAAACTTGGTTTGTGGTTATCCACAATAATCAATAAAGTATCTTTATTCACTCTTTCCATTGCTTCTGTATAAGTAATAATTAATCCTTTATAACGAGGATCAGCTTTGGCATATAAGGCAGCTCCTTTTGTCTTTTGTTCAATAGAATCAAAATCAACAACAATACCTACCTTCTTACCATAGGCTTGAGCAATTCTCGCAGCAGCAATAGAACCACCAAAAGAATCTAAATCTGAATTCTTATGTCCCATAACCAAGATATCACTAGAACTTTTAATAAGTCCAGCCAAGGATTGAGCAATAACTCTGGCTTTAACTTTACTACTCTTTTCAAAAGTATCACTATTTCCACCAAAGAACTTCACAGTTTCATCACCAGACTTCACAGCCACTTGGTCACCACCACGTGAATATGTTAAGTTCAAAGCAGCTGAAGCCATATCTTCAAGTTCTCTTAAGACATGGGAATCACGTCCAATACCAATACTTAAAGTCATCACTTCATCCAATTCTTTAGACATTTCTTTAAATGTATCCAGTATAGCAAATTTATTTTCAACTTGTTTACGATAAATTCTTTCATTAAAGAAAGCAAGATAACCACCAGATTTAAATCTTCTAATAATAATTCCATTATTATAAGCCCAATCCACAATCACTTGACGTGATTTGGATTGAATAAGAGCCATCTTAGGTTCATCAGCATTTTCTAATGTTTCTTCATAGTTATCTATAGTAATATAAGCCATACAGACTTGTTGATCTAAATAATCTTGTCTTAATGAAATATATTGAGTGACATCTTTTAAGAATATTAACTTTGATTCTTGACTATTATAAGCTTCAAATTTCTTACCTTTGACATCAATAATCTTTACTGTTTCATCTTCAAATAAAGAAGCAAGATGAGGTTGCCATTCTAATAATTTCACACCCACAATATTAATATTCAACTCTCTCATTAAATCACTTGTCCATACAATATTTCTATTTTCATCATATTGAATCAAAGCAATCCCACCAAATAAGAAAGCATTCTTTGCATCATCATTCAATGCCTTAGAAACACTGACTATATTCTTTTCATGTAAAAAAGAAAAATAAGCAATAAACATAAATATCAATATATTTTTAATTAAAGCATAAATAGAAAAAGTCAAAAGAACGGGTTTATTTAACAACAAATAAAAACTAAACAATAAAGTATTTTCTAATACCAAAACAAATAAGAAGAAATTTCTCATTTGAAGCATCTTTTTTGTCATAAAGAACCCTCCTTTAACGATTACTATTATACAATATTTTCTTTCTTAAATCACTATTAAAAATATCTACATAACCAATTACAGCTACAATACTATTAATGACAGGAATAAACAAAGAAAGAAAAGCCAAAGCAGTCCACATTGGTTTTCTTTTGATAATCAAATAAAAACATAAAAAAGACACACCTTGTAAAGCAAGACCCATATAACCTATAAAGAATAAATACATAAAATAAGTACGATGAATAGGGAAATAATGTTGTCCAAGATTACCAACAATCACCATCAACAATAATATATTCCCTGTTCTTAAACTCAGATGCATTGTTGCAATATGGAAAGAACCTGGAAATTCAATCTTTAATCTTGCTAAAATCAACTGACATAATAAAATAATGACATACATTTCAAGGACAGAGACAATCAATATCAATAAAGGAATAAAGCTTAAAACAATATCCATTGACATATAAGAAGCAAATTGAGGAAAAACATCAACAAGCATTTGATAAGACTCTGTCAGTTCTCCAATCAAATTCACACCTAAGAAGCCAGAAAAGACTTCATAGATCAAGATATTATTGATAAAAGTCACAACAACAGTTCCTAACATGATTGTTCCCTTTTTGGCTTTTCTCTTTAAGGCTTCACCTATGAACAATCCAGCAAAACATGAAGACAATGCTGAAATAACAAAGAAAGGAACACCCATCATAGCAATCACAATCATACTGACAAAGCACACCATCATATTGTCTTTCAAATCATAATGATAACCATACCATACAAGAGGGACAACCATACCATAACAAATAAAGATATCAAAGAAACTCCCTGTATAAGTATTAAACAATGATAAGACTCCAAAGATGGCAGCAATCATTGCGCCTTGAACCATCTTTTTGGTTTGTGAACTTCTCACAATAACATCACTCCTTTAAAGTAATGCTTATTATAGCACATAATAAAAAGAATAGCTAAAAAGCTATTCTTTACACATTATTTAATTTCAATATATTTCTTTTCTTCAACAACAGGTTCTTTTTTAGGAACACTCAATTTCAAAATACCATCTTCAAAACGAGCACCGATATCACTTTCAGTGATATCATCACCAACATAGAAGCTACGAGTCATAGAACCAACATAACGTTCACGTCTAATATATTGACCTTCTTCATTCTTTTCATCATGAGAATCATTTTTAGAAGTTGATATTGTCAAATAACCATCTTCAAGAGAAACAGCCAAATCTTCTTTCTTACATCCAGGAAGATCAATATCAAGTTCATAACTGTTATCCAATTCACGAACATCAGTCTTCATCACATTTGCACTTCTACTTGTCATATTTCTTCTACTACCAAAGAAATCATCATCAAAAAAATCATCAAATAAACTTTCTCCAAAAATACTAGGCATCATCATAAGTCATATCTCCTTTCAAAACCAGATACTTAGAATCCATTAGCATCGTTAGAGATTGCGGTGTTAATTACTCGAAATCAGGATCTTTATTTCATCTCTTCCTAATTTCTAAACATATTATAGCTCTCATAATTAGCACTGTCAATAGTTAAGTGCTAATTAATTCAATATGAAACTATAA